>Ga0181520_10000042_pt1 | contig 232808 bp, 178 predicted proteins | sample PEATcosm2014_Bin_29_FD_132451 | JGI IMG/M metagenome (GOLD analysis project Ga0181520, IMG submission 132451) | Peatland microbial communities from MTU Mesocosm Facility, Houghton, MI, USA - PEATcosm2014_Bin02_30_metaG | ecosystem: Environmental > Terrestrial > Soil > Wetlands > Peat | place...
CATCACACTGCTCGCTCTCCAGCCCATAATGACGTTGTAATCAAACGCCCATGGACTTGTGCAGTGTCAGGCATGTCCCCGGTTCAATCTGTCAGGCATGTCCCCGGTCTGTACCGTCCACTGGGCCCCCCCTCCCCCCCTAAAATATATATTTTGGCATAAAGATTTTGCAGGTAATTAATTAGTAACGAGGCCGTTGAGGGTTTCCCGATATGCGATTGCCCTGCCCACCTCTTGAATACAACCGGCGATCCACAGGCCATCGCTGTATTCTTGAACCATGGTGCGATTCACAGTGCTGGCGTCGGGGTCGAAGGGCAACAGTACAGTTGTCACTGGCGGGCGGACGCGGATTCTGGTGGATTGCGGGCTCAGTTGCAAGGAGCTTTTCCGCCGGATGCGGCTGATGGACGAGGAGCCGGAGTCGCTGAACGCGATTGTCATCACGCATGAACACTCGGACCACGTGGGCGGGGTGGCTGTGACGGCGCGCAAGCTGGGGATTCCGGTGTACTTTACCGAGGGGACGCATCGCGCCTGGATGCGCTGGATTTCGCCGCGCAAGCAAATGACCTATGCGCAGTGGCTGGAGCGGACGCGCCAGCAGGCCGCCGAGCGACAGGCGGAGGCAGATGTGGTTGCCGAAGAGGGCGAGTCAGACGAGGGTGAGCCTGACGAGGGCGATCTGGTCGAGGCCACCGAGGCGAAGTTGGAACCAGCCGAGCCAGCCAATGCCAAAGACCCAACCTGGCTGCCGGCGGTCGAGTACTTTGCGGCTGGCCAGCCGTTTGAGATCGGCGATATTGCCGTCAGTCCCTTCACCATTCCGCACGATGCCGCCGACCCGGTGGGCTTTGTTTTTACAGCCGAAGGGGTGCGGATGGGCTTTGCGACCGACCTGGGCTACATTCCGCCTAACGTAAGGGCCCAGCTTCAGGGGGTGGACCTGCTGCTGCTGGAATCGAATCATGATCTGGAGATGCTGCGCGACGGACCCTACCCCTGGGCGGTGAAGCAGCGGGTGCTTTCCCGCGTAGGACATTTGTCTAACGAGGCGACGGCGGGCTTTCTGGATGACGGTTATGACGGCCAGGCTGCTTACGTGATTCTGGCGCATCTCTCTGAAAGCAATAATCTTCCTGAGCTGGCGAGGGTCGCGGCGGAACGCGCTTTGAACGGCCGGGCGAGCCTGATGGCCAACCGTCTGCTGCTGGCGTCGCAGCATGAGCCGCTTTTTCATATTGTGTTTTAGGTGGAGTAAGTTACAATAGTAAGACAAGGGCTTCACTCTGTACCAGGTAAGTTGGCATGGAAGGCGTCGAGGAATTTGCACCGCGACGAGAGGGAGTTTTGGGGGGCACGCCGGTTTATTAACGGTGGAGGAGCATCCAGGGATTTCAGCATTCCGAGCCACGTGAGCCGCGCAAGATCAAGGCGGCGGAATTCATCCTTTGCAAAGTGAGTCGCTAAGATTATGGCAGCAACCCGATGCACAGACAGAGTCGCAGGTGCCATTCTGGCAAGTTGGCGCTATGACATTTCGGGGATTTCCCCGGAGATGAGCAAGGACTACGAGCAGCATTTTGCCGACTGCCCCCACTGCCGTGCTCGACAGAAGTTCCATCGTAGCCTGGATGTAACCCTGGCTGTACTGACCTCGCTGGCGGTGTTTTTCTTCCTCTTCGCGCTGGCGGTTCTCAAGCACATCAAGCCTCTGGAGCACATGGCCTTCAACGTCTTCGGCCTGGACGTCGCCGACACCTACCATATGCTGGTTTCGGCCGGCATCGCGGGGCTTTGCTTCTCGGTGATTGCGCTGCTGCTAGTGCTGACAACCACGCCTGCGCCGTCGTATCTGGGCGGCATTGCTGCGGAGCGAGCCAAGCTCATTGAAGAGCGTTTGCCAGCGGCCATCAAAGCGCTTCGTTCGCGCTAAAATCAATTCGGCGCTGCAAAGATCAGGGCCTCCCGCGTGGGAGGCCTTTGTGTGTGCGCAGGGGCGTGGAGAGTTGGTTCGATGACGACCGGGAAGGTTGCAGGGCGGCGCTGGCTGAAGGGACTCAAGGCTGGGGATGGGTTTACGCGCCATCCCTTCGACGAGGAGTTTGGGGTGCGAACCAGCGGGCTGGTTGCCGGACGCAATTTGAAGAGCGGCCATCGGCATGACCGGCAAAACACGGCTTATTACGGGGTTGCGCCGTCGGTCTTTCAGGCGTTGGTGAGGCATTGGCAGAGGAGCCGGACGGGGACGCCGATCGAGAAAGTCAGCTTTATCGATGTGGGCGCGGGGATGGGGCGGGCGATGCTGCTGGCTGCCGAGCTGCCCTTTCGCGAGGTGGTGGGAGTGGAACTGAATCCCACTCTGGCGCGGATTGCGCGTAAAAATCTGGCTCTCTGGCGCGCCTCGGGGCGGGCGCGTGCGCCGATGAAGATCATTTGCGGCGATGCGGTCGAGTTTCCGCCTCCGCCGGGACCATGCTTGGCGTTTCTCTTCAATCCTTTTGGCGCGCCGGTGATGCGGCGGCTGCTGGTGGCGTGGAAGAAGGCCCTTGCTGGGCAGGCGCGGCAATTCGACATACTCTATGTGAATAACGAGCAGGAACACGCGCTGGAGAATGAACAGAGGCGGCAAACCGGCTTGAATAGGCTCTTTCTTGGTCAAGTGCGGCGGTCGCGAGCGGATGCGATTGCCGATCACAGGATTCTGGCTAACCAGCCGGAGGGCGAGTACGCGTCGTCGAATTATGAGGATTGCTCGATTTGGCGCTGGAGAACTTGGGAGTAGGAAGTAGGCAACGCGGACGGCCGCGCTGAGGAGAATTTCATTGATGGAAGCGCATCTGATTCTCGGAATCGGCGAGCTGCTATGGGATATATTGCCGCAGGGGCGGCAATTGGGCGGCGCGCCGGCCAACTTCGCAGTGATGGCGGCGCAGCTGGGCAATCACGCCGCAATCCTGAGTCGCATCGGTGAAGACGAGCTGGGACGCAAGGCCATAGAGCAGCTCGACTCGCTACCGGCTGACGCGAGCCACTTGCAGGTGGACCCGGCCCATGAGACGGGCCGGGTGACGGTGGCATTCGCCGATGGGCAGCCGAGTTACACGATTCATCAGCCGGCTGCTTGGGATTTTATGGAGGTGACTGACCTCTGGGTGCAACTGGCGGAGCGGGCCGATGCACTGTGCTTTGGCAGTCTGGCGCAGCGATCCCGAGTATCACGGCAGACGATCCAGGCGCTGGTGGCGCAGAGTTCGGAGACGTGCATTCGCGTATTCGACGTGAACCTGCGCGCGCCGTTCTACTCGGGCGAGGTGATCGAAGAGTCTCTTGATCTGGCCACGGTGGTGAAGATGAACGACGCCGAGGCGCCGCGAGTGCTTGAGATGCTGGGGCTACTGGATCAGAGCGACTCCGCGCATGGCTCGTTGCGGCTGTGCGCAGAGCGGTTGCTAGATGAGTTTCCCTTGCTGCAGATGGTGGCCGTGACCCGCGGCGCGCAGGGCAGCCTGCTGGTGACGCGCGACGAGTGGAGCGAGCATCCCGGCTTTCCCGTCCAAGTGGCCGACACCATCGGCGCGGGCGATGCGTTTACCGCGGCGATGACCCATTATCTGCTGCGCGGGGCCGGCATGGAGACGCTGAATGAGGCGGGCAATCGCTGGGGCGCATGGATGGCCTCACGCTCTGGGGCCATGCCTGTATTGCCAGAGGCGGTGCGCGCGGGCATCGCGGCTGAGATTGAGGATTGAACCGGGAAGCAGCAGCGGGCCGCGGCCTCATTTCTGTGGGAGTTATGGAGGCGATTCACAGAGTGGGATGAACGGGCAATAATGGAATTAGCTGGTGCCCGGGCGCGCATCTTAATCGCCAAGACGGCCATCAAACTGGTACGTTGATTCAGAAGGGTTTTATTTCCGAAGATGGCCTCCAATCCTTATCTTTCTCTGACGGTTCTGTTTGTGGCGGCACTGGGCTTTGGGCTGGCGCCTCTGGGGCTGGCGTGGCTCTGGGCGAAGGTCTATTCGCCGGCCAAGCCGAATGCAGTCAAGAACGCCATCTACGAGTGCGGCCTGGAGTCGGCGGGCGACGCCTGGATGCAATTTCATTCAGGCTACTACTTGTATGCGATCATCTTTTTGATCTTCGATGTGGAGTCGATCTTTCTGCTGCCCTTCGCCGTGGCTTTTACCGGCCTGACCGCCGCGGCCTGCGGAGCGATTCTGGTTTTTGTGCTGCTGCTGATCGAGGGGCTGGCCTGGGCCTGGGCCAAGGGAGTGCTGACGTGGTCGTGAGGCCGCCGAAGGCGGCCAGCTTACAGCTAACAACTAAGAGTTAAAAGCGGTGCTGCGGCGGAGCGAGTGATTCGAGATACTAAAAACTGTTAGCTGTAAGCTGTCTGCTGTTAGCTGGAGTGGAGCGGAGCGAAACGATGGATGAGGGCTTGAAGATCGAGTTGGGCAAGCAGGGAGTCTTCGTGACGACCATCCAGGAGCTGTACAACTGGGGGCGGCGCAACTCGGTCTGGCCGATGCAGTTTGGCCTCGCCTGCTGCGCCATCGAGATGATCGCCACGACAATGGCACGGTACGATCTGGCGCGCTTCGGGGCCGAGGTCTTCCGGCCGTCGCCTCGCCAGGCCGATCTGATGATCGTCTCCGGCACGGTGACAAAAAAAATGGCGCCGCAGGTCGTCCGCCTCTATAACCAGATGGCCGAGCCGCGCTACGTGATTGCGATGGGAGCCTGCGCGATTTCCGGTGGGCCGTTCAAGCAGGGCTACAACGTGCTGAAAGGGATTGACCGCTATATTCCGGTGGACGTGCATATTCCCGGCTGCCCACCGCGCCCCGAGGCATTGATTCAGGCCTTCATGACGCTGCAAAAGAAGATTGACGCCCAGCCGTTGACCGGCGAGGGCCGTCCGCGCTATCTGGATGCCGAGGCGCAGGGCGAGTTTCCCGTGCCGGTCTTCGGAGAGCACGATCTGGAGCCGACGTTCAACAAAGGAGTGTGGCCGCTGCCGATAATCAACAACAGGGACTAGGGACTGAGGGACAAGGGACTAGGGATTAGGAACTGCGACGAACGACGGAAGAATATGTCATCAGTTCGCTTTGTATCAGGACATGACTTTAGTCGTGCCGAAAGCAGCACAAAATGAATGTGGGCTTTAGCCCCTGAGGGACATTCAGCTATGAATGGAATTGAATCAGGGGTTCTTGAAAGTAAGGAGGAACGGATGAAGAGCGTGGATCGTGATTATGACAAGTATGGCAATTGCAACATAAATAGGTGGATATTGTATATGTTTCTATTTGTCGGCTTTCTCATGGTTTTGGCCAAAGTGTGGACAGAAATTCATCTACATGGATTGTCTATTCATACAGGATTTCAAGCCATCATGCTTCCACTCTTTTTCTTCGTTCCCTTTTTCGCCTCCCTTCAATTTATCAAGTATGTTAGAAGTGCGTTGAAGGAAAATCTTATTAGTGAAAGAGTGGCCAAGAACTGCGAATTCTGGATCGGAAACCAGATGCTAATCGTCTATTTCGCGATTATGATCATTGCCGGTTGAAATTGATCTGACTTAATGGAGTTGGTATTTGAAAACAGTAGAAGAGATCAAATCGGCGATTGAAGCGGCCGTACCAGACGCGGTGGTGGAGTTTGTCTTGAATCCCAGCCCCAGCGGGCAGCATTCGCTGCGGGTCGCGCCCGAGGATGCGCGGGAGGTGGCGAGGTTTCTGCGCGACGATGCGGATCTAAGGCTGGATTTTCTCTCGAATGTGACCGGCGTTGATTGGCCGGGTTATTTAGAGGCGGTCTATCACCTCTATTCTGTCGAAAAGAAACACGGGCCGGTGGTGATCCGGATGCGTACGGCGAACCGGAGCGACCAAGTGGAACTGCCCTCGCTGACGCCGATATGGCGCTCGGCGGAGTTTCAGGAGCGCGAGGTCTTCGACCTCTACGGAATTGTTTTTACCAGCCATCCGGATATGCGGCGGCTGTTGATGTGGGATGAGTTCAAGGACCACCCGATGCGCAAGGATTACGTCGATCCGGATGACTTCGAGTACGAACCGACGGCGCACGACGAGGTGCTCAAGCGGGCGCAGGCGCACAAAGCGGCGATGACTGGCCAAGCGGGATCGGAGGCCGGTGCATGACGGAATTGATTTTGCCGGAACAGAACGGGATAAGAGTCGAAGATTCCCAGGTCCGAAAATCCGGACCTGGGGCACCCAGTCTTTCCGGTAAGCCGGATGGCTGGAGCCGTCCCGCCACGATTGTGCCGGATGGCGAGGGAGAGCTGTTGGAAATTGCGATGGGGCCGCATCACCCCTCGACCCACGGCGTTTTTCGCATGGATGTGGCTCTGGACGGCGAACGCGTGGTGCGGCTCAAGCCCGTCTTCGGCTACCTGCATCGCAACCACGAGAAGATCGCCGAGGGCATCAGTTATCTAGCTTCGATGCCTTATACCGACCGGCTGGATTACATCTGCCCGATCACCAATAACTGGGCCTATGCGCTGGCCGTCGAGAAGCTGACTGGCCAGGAGGTTCCCGAGCGCGCCGAGTATCTGCGGGTGATTCTGGGCGAGCTGACGCGCTTTCAAAACCACGCTTCGTCGATTGGTTTTTTGATTCAAGAGATGGGCGCCAGCGGCACGCCGCTGATGTATGCCTTCCGCGAACGGGAAAAGATTCTCGATCTCTTCGAGGAGCTGACCGGCGCGCGGATGATGGTCAACTATATGCGCTTTGGCGGCTGCCGCGTGGATGCTTCGTCGGCCTGGCTCGATAAGACGCGCAAGGTAGCGGCAGGCCTTGTCGGCTTTGTGGATGAGTTTGAAGGGCTGCTCGCGACTAACGAGATTCTGATGGCGCGCACTCAAGGTGTGGGTGTACTGCGGCCGGAGATGGCCGTCAACGCCGGTGTGACCGGACCGATGCTGCGCGCCTCGGGCGTGAACTACGACATTCGCAAAGTGGATGGCTACGGAATTTATAACCGCTTCAACTTCCGCGTGCCGCTGGGTGATCATGGCGATGTCTACGACCGCTTCATGATTCGCATTCTTGAGATGCGCGAGTCGATTGGGATTTTGCAGGCTGCGCTCAAAGATATTCCCGGCGGGCCGGTGATGGACCCCAAGGCCAGGAGCCGCGGCTTCCGTCCCAAGCCGGGCGAGGCCTATGGGCGTATCGAGGCGCCCAAGGGCGAGTTAGGTTTTTATCTGATCAGTGACGGCGGACCGAATCCCTATCGCTATCGTGTGCGCCCGCCGAGTTTGATCAATCTGACGGTGCTTGAAGATATGTGCCTAGGCCATGACGTGGCCGACGTGGTGCTGATCTTTGGCTCGGTGGATATTGTGCTGGGAGAAGTGGATCGGTAAGATATGGATTCATTGAGTGTTGCACGCTGAAGTATCCCAGGCCCCTATTGCGCTTCCTGGGAGCATCCTGAAGCAAGCCGCGCGGGCGGAGATGAAAGAATGAAAAGGAGAGGTCGAATGAGGATTCATCGAGTAGGAGTCATGATTGTCGTGGCAGTTACTCTGATAGGAAGTCTGAAATCCTATGCAGGGAACAAAGTCAAAACCATTACAACTGCAACCGAAACCAACTATAACTTCCATTGCGCGGGGCCGGTGCTGGACTTGACGCTGAATTCATTTAGCCTGCCCATCTCCCGGCCTGTCTCAAGCGCCACGGGAGCCGCCGTGGGGAAGGCCGCAACTTCCACTTTGACGATTGAGTTTCCGGCGAGCAAGGCATATTCGACCTTGTATTCCCAGATAATCAAGGGCGATCACTACAGTTCCTGCACATTGACCGAGAGAGTGGAAGTACCCGCCAGCGCCGGCGTTGCGGCGAGCACAAATGTCTTTACCTGGACCTTCAGTCAGGTAACTCCTACCACGGTAATCGCGATCTGGAAGGATGGATCAGAGACGGGATCCGCGAATGCGGGAAATGCGGGAGCTAATTTACCGACGGCCCTGGTTCGCGCGACCTTGACATTCACCGAAGTCAAGTTTGAAGACGGTAGCGGAAGTAAATCCAGCGGGGCAGTTGATAGCTGGACGCTAACGCAATAACCACAGTCACTGCGCAGGGTAAGTTGAATCATAGTAAGTTTCACCAACGGCAGTGAGTGTTCGGTGAACCAGGAATGCCGGCAAGAATCTTGTATCAGGCGCGCGTTGAGGGGATTGTGAAATGGAGGGCAAAGGGTGTTAGGCGAAGGCATACTGAAGGGACTGACGGAGACGGCGAAGAATTTCTTCGGCAGTTACTTCTCCGCTCAACGCCTGACGACAGTCCAGTATCCAGAAGACCGGATTGCTCCCTTCGAGTCGGCGCGAGTCTTTCCCTTTCTCTTGTATGACGGCGGAGACTGGCAGGCCGGGCTGCGTTGCGTGGCCTGCCAGATCTGCGAGAAAGAGTGCCCGCCCAAGTGCATCTTCATCGTCAAGAGCACGGATAAAAAGCCGGATGCGCTCGGCAAGCCGCAGTATTACCCCGCTCGCTTTGACATCGACATATCTGTTTGCATGAGTTGTCAGATATGCGTCGAGGTTTGCCCGTTTGAAGCTATCAAGATGGACGCGGAGTTTGAGCTGAGCACGACCGACCGCTTTGGCGGACTGTTATTGGATCGCCAGCAACTGGCTAAGTCGAATGAGTATTTTCACCAGATTCATGCGACGGAAGCAACCGCAGTCGATGCGCGGTTGGCCGCTGAGAAGGTCAAGGCTGACGCCAAGGCCAAGGCCGCTGCCGACATTGCCAAAGCCAAAGCCGCGGCCATTGCCGGAGAGGGAGCATAGCAGATGATCAATGAGTTCGACCAGATCTTCGTTTTGCTCCAGCATTGGCTGGTGAGTTTTCTGCCCGCGGCCGTGCAGCCGCCAGCTAGCGTGTTAGTGAGCGTCACGGCCATCGTCTGCATCTTTCCGGCGCTCTTTGCCTTGACTACGGTCTTCGAGCGTAAAGGCTTGGCTCGCATTCAAAATAGAATTGGCCCGAATCGCGTGGGTCCCTTCGGCCTCTTGCAGCCGATTGCTGACGGCATCAAGTCGTTGACCAAGGAAGATATCGTTCCTCTCAGCGCCGATGCGGCGGTGCATTTCCTGGCGCCCATCGTGCTGGTGGTGGCCGTATTCATGGGCTTTGCGGTGCTGCCCATGGGACGCAAGATGGTGCTGGCGGATATGGACACCGGCCTGTTGTTTTACTTTGCGATGGGTGCCTCCACTGAGTTATCCGTATTCATGGCCGGATGGTCAAGCCGCAACAAGTATTCGCTGCTGGGAGCCATGCGCGCCGTGGCCCAGATGATCAGCTACGAGGTGATCCTGTTGTTGTCGAGCGTGACGGTGGTGATGATGGCTGGCTCGCTCTCGCTGACTAAAATTGTCGAGGCGCAGAACCATTACTCCGGGGGCCTGCCGCACTGGTACATCTTTACGCCATGGGGTCTGGCTGGCTTTGTGATGTACGCAATCGCGGCCACGGCAGAGACTAACCGCTCCCCATTTGACTTACCAGAGGGTGAGTCGGAGTTAGTCGCCGGTTATCACACCGAATATTCGGGATTCAAGTTTGCGCTTTTCTTTCTCGGCGAGTATCTGGCGATGTTTTCCATCTCCGGAATGGGTGCCACGCTCTTTCTCGGCGGATGGTCGGCGCCACTGGCCTCTCTCTGTTGGGTTCCTTCGTGGATATGGTTCTTTTCCAAGTTAATGCTGTCAATCTTCGTCTTCATTTGGTTGCGTGGAAGCTTGCCGCGGCTCCGGCAGGACCAGTTAATGAACTTTGCCTGGAAGTTTGTTTTGCCTATGTGCCTGCTTAATTTATTGGTAGCCGGGTTGTGGCGCTTCCTCGGTGACGGGTGGCTGCGCTGGGTGGCCTGCTCGGCGATTCTGTTAGTGGCTTATGCGGCGATGGGGTTGGGAGAGATGCACAGAAAACAGCGAGGGCCGAGGAGTTATCGCTATGCGGAGTAAGTTATTCCGGAGTTTAAGCGGCCAAGAAAGGGCGTGCCGCTGATGAGCTTAGTCTTCTATATTCTCGCTGCGCTCACTATAGCTGGCGCACTCGCTGCCGTGCTGCTGAAGAATACTGTGCATTGCGCGCTGGCGCTCACGGTGGCCTTTGCAGGGCTTGCGTTCCTGTTTCTGAATCTCGACGCACAGTTTGCCGGTTTTGCGCAGATCATGGTCTACATCGGCGCGGTGGCGATTCTGGTGGTCTTTGCGATTCTTCTAACCAAGAACTCGGAAACCCCCAAGGACGGCGTCTTCAGCCATACATGGCTGGTGGGTCTTCTCGTGGCTGCGGCAGTATTTGCGATGCTCAGTTGGGCGATCTTGCAGAGTGTTTCACGGCTCCCACAAGCAATGCCTGCCCCCACCGTCACCGTGCTGCAGATCGGCGAGGCGCTCATCGGCCGTTATGCTTTACCTCTGGAGATTGTTGCTGTGTTATTGACTGTTGCCTTGATTGGCGCGGTGATCGTAGCTATGCACGAGAAGGAGGGAATCCAATGACTCCTCTGGCGGGTTATCTTTTGGTGGCCGCGCTGTTGTTTTCGATTGGCCTGGCCGGCGCGCTCACGCGGCGCAACGCTATTCTTGTTTTGATCGGCATTGAGTTAATGCTCAACGCGGCTAACTTGAATCTGATAGCCTTCTGGCGCTACGGGCCGCATCCGGAATTGCTGACAGGCATGATCTTTGCTATCTTCTCGATTGCCGTCGCGGCCGCCGAGGCTGCGGTGGGCCTGGGCCTAGTTATTCAAATTCATCGCCACGCGAAGACGACGGACCTCGACCAGATGAACAGGATGAAGGGGTGAGAGGTTGATGCAAGAAACAATTTCGTTTACTCCGCAGTTGGTGCCGTCTCCCATCGCGGAGATTCTCTGGCTGATTCCTGCTTTGCCTATTGTGGCAGCGGGCATGATTGCCATCCTCAAGCAGCCGAGGCGCAAGACCGCGGCCGCGCTGGCCATTGGCTCACAAAGTATATCTCTTCTGTTTTCACTGTTTGCCTTTGGTCACGTCGTGCACAACTGGGTACATGGCGACTTCGGAATTCACGAGACCATTAACTTCACCTGGATTCAAGTGGGCGCGGCCAATGTTGATCTGGGCTGGGTTCTTGATCCGCTCTCGGCAGTGATGCTGGTGATGGTCTGCTTTGTCGGCTTGCTGATCTTCATCTACTCCATCGGCTACATGAAGCACGACGAGAACTTCACGCGCTTCTTCTGCTTCATGTCGCTCTTTGCCGGTGCGATGCTGGGCGTGGTGATTGCCAACAGCCTATTGCTCCTGTTCATGTGCTGGGAGTTAATTGGAGTTACTTCATACTTATTGATTGGATTCTGGTATCAGAAGCCCTCGGCGGCTGCAGCGGCGAAGAAGGCATTTCTTACAACGCGCGTTGGCGATGTATTTTTTCTTCTCGGAATTGTCTGGCTGTTTTCGCAGACCGGCACGCTGCTCTTCTATAATGCCGGCGCGGGCTCGATGGAGCATGGCGCGCTGGCGGCGCTGCTCTCGCAGCCTGCGGCCTTTGGGTTGAGCGCTGCTGGCGCGATCGGCCTCTTGATCTTCTGCGGTGCGGCGGGCAAGAGCGGCCAGTTTCCCTTGCACGTCTGGCTGCCGGATGCGATGGAAGGCCCCACGCCGGTCTCCGCTCTGATTCATGCGGCGACCATGGTGGCCGCGGGCGTATATCTGATCGCGCGAGTCTACCCGCTGATGGCCGCGGGCGCACTTAGTGGCGGAACGACTGCGGCTCTTATTGTTGTTACATGGGTTGGCGCTTTTACCGCGGTATTTGCCGCGTTGATAGCTGTCGCGCAAAACGACATCAAGCGCATCCTGGCTTACTCGACGATTTCGCAACTGGGTTACATGATGGCTGGGCTGGGCATGGGCGGCGTCGCTGTTGGAATCTTCCATCTAATAACTCACGCCTTTTTCAAGGTGCTCTTGTTTCTCGGTGCAGGCTCGGTGACTCATGGTTGCCATGAGGAACAGGATATACGGCGAATGGGCGGGTTAAGGTCTGATATGCCGCTGACCTTCGCAACTTATGCGATTGGGATGCTGGCGCTCTGCGGCTTCCCGCTGTTCTTTTCCGGCTTTTGGAGCAAGGATGGAATCCTGGATGCGGCTCAGCACTGGAGCGTGGCCAAAACTCCGTTTTATATGCTGGTCTTTGGCGCGCTGCTGACGGCCTTTTATATGACGCGCCAAGTGGCTTACGTTTTTTACGGCCACTGGCGAGGCGGCAAACCTGCGCATGAGAGCCCTGCGGTGATGACCGTGCCGCTGGCAATACTCGCATTTTTCGTTATGGCGCTTGGATTGATTGGAACTCCCGCATGGCCCTGGTTTAAAGCGTTTCTGGATGGCAGTGCGACGCGCTTCGCGTGGCGCGGATTTATGGAGCCAGGGCTGCTGGCGCTGATGGGTGTTTCAACTGTAGTTGTTATCTTCGGCATTATTTTGAGTTGGCGGTTTTACGGAGATCGTTCTCCCAGGCCGACGGAGCCGGATGCGCTGGAGCGAATTGCGCCTCTGCCGTGGGGATGGCTGTGCGACCGTTTCTATGTGGATGAGTTATACGGAGTAACCTTGATCGCGTTCTACAGATGGTGGGCGCGCGTTGCGGATTGGCTTGACCGCCGAGTTTGGGGCGGCTTGGTAGCCGGTGTTGCGGGGTTATTCGGCCTATGGGCGCGGTTGAATCGCTTTCTTGACACGAATGTCGTGGATGGTGGCTTTGACAAAGGCTGCGATGAGTTAGCCGTAGGCGGCGGATTATTGGCGCTTGTGCAGACGGGTCGTGTGCAAACTTACCTGAGAATTCTGGCGTTGGCGGTGGCAGCGCTGGCCGCAATTCTGATTTGGAGCAGCAGGGCATGAGCGAATTTCATTTGTTGACTCTGTTGACTGTGCTGCCGTTTGTAGGGGCGGTGACTGCGCTTGGAGCGGGCAAGCACGCGCGTGGCGTGGCTCTCATTACGACACTCACCAGCCTTGCGCTGGTGCTCGTGGTTTGGACCGAGTGGAGTAGGTTGCCCGTTGTTGGCGGCTACGGATTAATAGAGCAGTATAAGTGGGTGCCTGCGCTGGGTATTGAGTACCACTTAGGAGTGGATGGGCTCGGCGCGCTGATGCTATTACTCTCGGCCATTGTTACTCTGATGTCGGTTGATGCGGCGCGCCGTGTACATCATCAGCCGGGGCTTTACTTTGCGCTCGTGTTAGTGCTCGAGGCCGGACTCTTCGGCTCCTTCACGGCGCTTAACTTTTTCCATTGGTTTTTATTTTGGGAGTTATGCCTGATTCCCGCTTTCTTCCTTATCAAGCTGTGGGGCGGGGCGCGGCGCGGCCCGGCGGCGACGCAATTTTTCGTCTACACCATGGCTGGTTCGGTAGCCCTGCTCGTTGCTTTTCTCGCCGTCTTTGTCTCGACCGGCAGCATGGACTTTCCTCATCTAACTCTTCTGGCTTCGACGGGTGAGTTAGAGCAGGCCATTACCTCTCACCTGGGACCGGTCACGATCTGGCTGACCATTGGTGTGCTGGCCGGATTCGCCATCAAGGTCCCGATGATTCCCTTTCACACCTGGTTGCCCTCGGCCTATGCCGAGGCCCCATCACCGGTAACGATGTTACTAACTGGAGCTATGTCGAAGATGGGCATCTATGGCCTGTTGCGCATTGCCCTGCCCCTCTTCGGGCCTCAGATCGCGCAGATGCGCACGCCTCTGCTGGTACTTGCCGTGGCCACGGTCGTGATGGGAGCCTGGGCGGCGGCGGCGCAGAAAGATCTGAAGCGCATCTTTGCTTACTCGTCGGTCAACCATCTGGGTTATTGCTTGCTGGCGATCTTCGCGCTGGCGATTCCGGCTGCCGGCACCGCGGCGCAGACCAGTCAAGCGATGGCGCTCAACGGCGTGATCCTGCAAATGTTCAACCATGGCCTGACGGCGGCGGCGATCTTCTGGTTTATCGCAATTCTGCAGCAGCGGACAGGCGGTCATCGCGGTATCGATCAATTTGGCGGACTGCGCAAACCCGCGCCAGTACTGGCTGGGCTGATGGGCATTGCACTCTTCTCGTCGCTCGGTTTGCCGGGACTGAACGGCTTTCCCGGCGAGTTTCTTATCTTTCGCAGCGTCTTACCGCTGGCTTGGGTTGCGGCCACAGTTTCGATTCTCGGTTTGCTGGTAACTGCGGCCGTGATACTCACTGTGATTCAGAAGGTCTTTACCGGCCCCGTGCCGGAGCACTGTATTAATTTCCCTGATCTGCACGGCGGCGAACGGCTGGCGCTGGCACCGGTTATCGGCCTGATGCTGCTCGTGGGCCTTCTACCTCAACTGATTGTGGAGAGCGTGAATCCCACGGTCATGTACTTGCTGGCTCACTGGAGATTTTAATGTTAGCGTGGGCGATCTATCTCTCGTTTGCCGGAGCGCTGGCTGAGGCGCTGCTGCCAAAGGGCAAGGCTGCGTTGTCGCGCTGGCTGGCGTTGGTCGTGGCCGTGGCCGGACTTGCTTTGACGGTGCAGGGCTTTATCGCTGGTATAGGTCAAGGCCGCGTGGTTATTGTAAGTCTGCCTTGGGTACCGTCGATGGGAATTCGCTTTCTACTGGCCGCCGACGGCATCAGCCGCGTACTCGTTTTACTGACGGGTCTGGCAGCAGTCGCTGGCGTTCTCTTTAGTTGGAATATCGAGCTGCGCACGAATGAGTTTTTCGCGTTTTTTCTGGCGCTGATCGGCGGAGTTTACGGAGTTTTTCTCAGCGCTGATTTATTTCTATTGTTTGTCTTTTACGAAATTGCCATTGTGCCCAAGTATTTTCTCATTGCCATCTGGGGCTCCACGCGGCGCGAGTACGCGGCGATGAAGCTGGCGCTCTATTCCTTTACCGGATCGGCGATGGTGCTTATCGGACTGTTGGCTGCTTACTCGACGGCGGGGAGCCATTCCACTGGTCTTGTCGAGTTAGCCCACGCCAACCTGCCAGTGAGTTTTCAGATGTGGTGCTTTCCGCTGGTCTTCACGGGATTTGCAATTCTTGCTGGTATGTGGCCCTTTCACACGTGGGCGCCCACGGGCCACGTAGCAGCGCCGACGGCGGCCTCAATGTTGCTCGCTGGCGTGGTGATGAAACTGGGCGCGTACGGATGTCTGCGCGTGGGCATGGCTCTCTTTCCGCGCGGCCTCGACCCATGGGGATTTTCGTTCGTCGGCATTGGCTCCTGGCGCGATGTCTTCGCATTGCTTGCGGTCATCGGCATCCTCTATGGCGCGTTGGTTGCGTTGGCGCAGAGCGACTTCAAATTTGTCATAGGTTATTCGAGCGTTAGTCACATGGGTTTTGTGCTGCTTGGCTTGATGACACTGAACCAGATCGGTGTTACCGGCGCGGTGATGCAAATGTTCTCGCACGGCATCATCGCCGGGCTGCTCTTCGCCATTGTCGGCCGCATTGTCTACGACCGAACCCACACGCGGCAATTAGCGGAACTGGAATCGATGCACTTGTCGAAGAGGCTGCCCTTTGCCGCAGTAGCCTTTGTGATTGCCGGATTGGCCTCGATTGGAATGCCCGGCTTCTCCGGATTCTGGGCCGAGATACAAGTGCTGATAGGCGCGTGGATGGTCAAGCCGTGGTGGACGCTGGCGCCGGGCGTGGGAATTGTGGTGGGTGTGGCTTATACGTGGCGCGCACTACAGAAGGCTTTCTTCGGTGACGCATTGCCGAGTACGCACGAACTGGAGCAGGAGCATGGGCACGAGTTAGCCGCAATTACCTGGCCTGAAGTTACCGGCGTAGTGATGCTGGCCGGAGTGAGCCTTGCTGTTGGACTCTGGCCGAGAATTCTGCTTGACTCCATCGAACCTGCAGTGAAGGCGTTGCTTGCGGGAGGGGGACAATGAACTACGCAGATCTCTTCCGCGTTACTCTGCCGGAGACGGCGCTGGAAGTTGCGGCGCTGCTGGTGCTGATCGTTGACCTAGGCTTCTTGCGCAAAGTTGCATTGAAGGTTCGCGTAACCGTAGCGGCCTTGCTCGGCGTGGCTGGATGCGGGGAGGCGCTGTGGGCGATGAGGTTTCAGTGCGACCGGTTTAATTTGGATGGAGACCCCATCGGTCATGGATTATTGTCTACTGGATCCGTCACCGCCATAGCACAAACAGGAATCCTGATCCTTACGGCTCTGACTCTTCTACTGCTAATTGATTCCGTGTTTACTAACCATGTGGGCGAGTTTGTTGCGGTGGTCCTTATGGCGGCATCGGGCGGACTTTTGGTTGCAGCGGCTCAAGACCTCCTTGTGATCTTCGTTGGACTAGAACTGCTGAGCCTCAGCTTATACATCATGACCGCATTCGCCAAGAGTTCCCACAAGAGTGCCGAGGCAGCTTTGAAGTATTACCTCTTTGGCGGTATGTCAGCGGCATTTCTACTCTTTGGTTTTAGTTATCTTTACGGACTTACCGGTAGCACAAGTCTTTCTGAGATTCAACTCGCTATCTCTATTTCAGGGCCGAGTCCTCTATTTTATGTAGCCTGGATTTTGGCTCTGGCTGGTCTCGGTTTCAAGGTCGCGGCGGTGCCGTTTCATCTTTGGGCACCTGATACCTATGAGGGCGCTCCCGCTCCTGCCGCGGCATTTATCGCTTCCGTATCCAAGGTGGCTAGTTTTGCACTGCTCATCAGCCTGAGCAATAATTGGCTGACGAATAGCGAATTCATTTTGGGTATTGGGACTTTCGCAGAACAGTTTGCGCGACACTATTATCAAACCTGGCCCAAACTAGGGCTGGTCTTGCTGGTGGTTGCGGCAGCCTCCATGGTCGTTGGGAATCTGGCGGCGCTGGCGCAGATTAGCGTTAGGCGGCTACTGGCGTTCTCAGCCATCGCTCATGCTGGCTACATTCTGCTAGGAATTGCGGCTCATCCTGTTTTTTCGGGAACACGAAGCGCAATAGCATTTCAAAACATGGCGATCTTCTCCATGGTCCACAGTACAAACGCCGTCCTCTATTACGTCCTCACTTACGGCCTGACCACCATCGGCGCATTCGGCGTTGTTGCCGTCGTCGAGCGCGCCACCGGAAGCGACCGTCTGGACTCCTTCCTCGGCTTGCACAAACGCAATCCGCTGCTGGCAGCAGTATTGCTGATACTCTTTCTTTCGCTCGCCGGGATTCCGCCATTAGTCGGCTTCTGGGCCAAGTTCAATTTGTTTGCCGCGGTGCTGGGCGTCTCTGCCGGACCGGTTCCCTTTGCTCTGGTGGCTCTTGCCGTGGCTTTGAGCGCGGTTTCACTTTATTACTACCTACAAGTCCTCAAGCGGGCTTATGTGATGCCAGCAATCGACGAGTCGCCGATCAAGGTGCATCCGGTCACGATGGCTGTGTTGGTTGTTATCGCCGCCGCCGCGGTTGTCATGGGTTGCTTCCCGGCGCTGCTTCAAGGCTGGATCGAGAGCTTTTATCCGGTCTTATAGCTTGGCCTGAGCTATTCAAATACATCCCACAAAAGTAATGGATAGATATTTAGCTGTACTGTTTTCAGACACTGACTTACATTAGTATCGCTACTGCGTAATCTTGTGACCTAGAGCATAGTTATCTAACATTGGCATAGATGGAAGAAGCGGATGCCATTCATTTTAAGCCATCGAGTCTCAGTACGTATTTCGTCGCAAGGCTTGGCTGCAATAGTAGCTGGCGTGTCTGAAATCTGAACGCGTAACCGTCGATATTCGTCTGTTTCAGGCCAGGAAAAGGTGAATCATGAATAAGTTTGGAGTTTGTGTCGCTCTGTGCGCCTTTGGTTTTTGCGCTCTGTTGATCAATCCGTTTAGGGCTTACGCGGATTCAGTAACTCTAGCGCTGGAAAGCACGGGTGGGCAGGTCTCCGGGCCGGGCTATGTGTACCCCTACAATTTCAGCGTGAACGGCAGTGCCAGCACCACTCCGATGATGTGCCTCAGCTATACGAACGACATTTACTTTGGCGAGAGCTGGAAGGCAACGGTCGTCTCTGTTTCGGGTAACTCGGAATATGAGGAAGCGGCCTATATCTTCTCATTGGCCAGCGCTTCGAGCGCAACCCAGACAACCATTGCGGAGGCACAGTGGGCAAACTGGGAACTCTTCGATCCCAGCGATCCCAATTTACTATCCAGTGAGCCTTCCCAATATCAGAGCGGCGTCACTTCGATGCTCAGTCAGGCGTCGATGTTTGTTAAGGACAACCCCAACGCAAGTCTTTACTCGGATTATCTGGTTTATCTTCCGGTTGCCAATAGCTGGCCGGCGGGCGATGGCGCGCCTCAGAATTTGATGGGGCTTGCGCCTACTCCCGAGCCCAGTAGCCTTATTCTGCTAGGCAGCGGTCTGCTGGGCGCCGCAATCTTGTTGTACCGCAGAAGGCATCTGGTTGAAAAGACTACCTCGCAAGCGGACAAGGGAATCATTCCACGGTCTCGTTACTAATTAATTACCTGCAAAATCTTTATGCCAATAAATATATTTCAGGGGGGGGAGGGGGGGTACCTCAGGGGTCAGGGGCTAAGGGTTGGGAAATGCCCGAGGCTGTGGTTGTGGTTCATGTTTCCATTGTGCGCTCTATGGGGCAAATGATCTGCAAAATGTCTTTATGCGATTACCCTGCCGAGAAGGAGGGTTCGGATGGTCCGGAAGTGAACTCGGCCACGGTAAATATCATCACCAGAAAGGTGGAATCGCGGCCGGCGGGGAGTTTTTACGGAAAGTTTCCGTTATCCGGGTGTTTTCAGAAAGGCGAATGGCGTCTACTGGCAGGATAGCCGGGCTGAATGTAGGCATTTTCTTAGAAGAGAATGTGAAAGAGTTTGCATATTCACCGTTTCTTTTATCTGTAGGTTGTTGAAACTAAAAGATTCTAGTTGGCGAACGACGTGCATGAATCAGCACGAAACCCATTCGGGGTGTTGTGTTAACGATTCTTGAGCAATTTTCACAGGATGCCGCTTGCGCTAGAGCATCTCGAATGGATAGAATGCTTCTGAGGGGAGAGTGCGATTTTTCAGCACACTCCGTGTTTGACTTTGGGGCTTTGCAGTCTGGTGTTAGCGGGATAGATTTCCGCGAGTGTTAATAAGGGAGGCATCATGAAGAAGTTCTGGCTAGTTGGACTTGGATTGGCAAGCGTTCTTGCAGTTGCGCCAGCGGCAAAGGCTGACACGTTCAATATAAGCTACAACTCCAATGCTCTGGACGGAGCTCCTAGCATGGGTCTCAACGGCCAAGTCGTCATAAGTTCGGTCCTTGACTACTTGTCCGGAAATACCGTAATCGACACAGAAGTCACCAGTGGAACCCTTTCACTCGATCTTGGCGGCGCGTACTATACTGCCACAGCGCTTGCAAGCAACGCTGCCAATCAGAGCGCGTATGGGGGTTATGCAGCATTTGACGACATTATCGCACCCAAGACGTCGCCCTATATTGACGACACAGGGCTCGCCTTTCTAGTCAGTAACGGATCAGGGGATGTCGGGGTGCTAACATTATTTCTCGATGATTTCGAGCCGGTATATAATGGCTCTATTCTTTGGGATGAGTACGTATTCAGCTCTGGTTATATTATTTCCCCTTTCGGCCCAGACGGTACGGACGCAGGCGGTGACCCAGGCAGTTTGGACATCACGTCCACTCCAGAGCCGTCCTCGCTGTTGATGCTCGGCACCGGATTGCTCTGCATGGCGGGTTTTCTTTTCTGGAAGGTCAGACCGAGTGTGGTTCGCGCGGAGTAGCTTCACAATGAGTTCAGCAATAAATGAAGGGTGCGATTGATCTCGTGCCCTTCATATTTTTTGACCGACAGCGTATTGAATTTGCAGATTCCGTGGACGGTATAAATCAGGAGGCTCCCTCGCAACTTTAAGAGGGAATGTACGTCTACTTTTTGGTTACTATAGTTTACGCCAATGTTGTTGATTGGACTGTACTCTATTATGATATTATTGTGCTAATTGCCATGGAGTTGTTCTCTCTGGGCTTTTCTTTCTTTTTGTGCTTCCCCCCGATACGCGGAATTGGGAGCTGACTAAGCTGGGGGATAGTCATTGGCTTCCCGGATGTTTTCAAGGCATCGACCAGGGATCGTCGGGTTTGAATTGCGGTAGGCAAACTGGCCAACACCGGGCCGTAAGATTGGTGTTCGCGGATTTTCGAGGATTCCAAGTCCTCTGGTCCCCGCCGAAAGAGTTTGCATATGTCGAAGCGTTTTCTAAAACACGCAGTCTTAGCGCTGTCCATGGCGGTCGCTACTTGCACAACGGCACATGGTTTGGCTTTTCGTACATGCGGCATTCCAGGCTTTCCACCCTGCCGACCGAGACCTGAGATCGATCCCAGTTTGGCGGTCAGCGCCCTTACGCTGCTTGGTGGAACACTCGCAGTGCTCCGCGCCCGTAGCAATAAAAAGTAGACGGAAATCACTGAATATGAACGCCAACCGCAGCTCTCTGCGGAGAGACAAGCACTAACAAGTCCAATCTTTCCTTTAGATTCCCATTTTTGCGCAGGCGTGTTTATGGGCCTCCCCGCCTGTAGAGATAGTCCCTTGGTAACAAGGACGAGCTTCTACCTTGGACTGTTTTCGTGTTAAGATTCACATAATGGCTTTTGAGTGGTTCTCTGAGAGCTTTATTCTCTTCGGGGACTTCTCCCCGGCAGGCCGAATCAAAAAGAGGAATAGAAGCCGTGAGAGCGGTTTTCTGGTGAGTTGGGCGCGGGGCTTTGGGATTGATTCGTTGAAGGCAAATTGGGTACCGCTGAGCACCTTTTATTGGTCAGCGGGACTTGAAGAGTGCTAGTTGCTTTGGACGATTATCGGAAGGATTTGCATTATGACGAAGCGTCTTCTGAAGAGCTCACTTTTGATGCTCTTTCTCGCACTCGGTACTTGTTCTGCTGCCCATGGGATGATTTTTCGCACATGCGGCATTCCAGGCTTTCCGCCCTGCAAGAAGTCCCCCGAGATTGATCCCGGCCTAGCGGTCAGCGCTCTCACTTTGCTTGGTGGAACACTCGTGGTGCTGCGTGCCCGGCGCAAGAAGTAGACGGGACTCACTGGAATGGCAAAGCTCGGCTGCAGCTCGACTGGGAATAGAAGTTTCTGGTCAATGCCGAATATAATCTTGCCGAGCCTTCTCTTGGGCCGGCTTTATTTTTTGTTCTTCATTATGGCATTCGAGTACGCCTTTTGCTTTACCGGCAGGGGGCCAATTCCCGGTCATCTGGTTTTCTGGGGATCAACTTCTGATACTTATGGTCAAATCCCCATTTTTATCTATATTGTCTTCCTTGGTTTAGGCCATTTCAAGCTAAAAGCCGCGCAAGAAAAGATTGCCTTCAGCCGTGCATTATTTGCAGGCCACCTTCTTTGCATAGCCGTGGTTTTTTCTCTTTCAGTGGCTGCGCAAAGGGGGCTAGACTGGCTGCCCTTCGATCCTTACAGCAAGATCAAGAGCGCGGTTTACCTGCTGGGAACTCTTCTATTGGTTTTCGCTTGTGTCCCGATCCGTGGCTGGATATTGGCGATTCGCTCCACCGGCCTGCTATGGCTTTATGCTTCAGTCGCCGGCGTGGCTGGATGGCTTCTTGGCACACCAATCAAATATCTATGGAACTCTACGAGCACCGTTCAGAACGGCTATATGCAAAGCTTCACTCTTCATGCAGTGAGCTTGGTTCTTCGCTTTTTTCTTCCGGACCTGATCGTGGACCCCGCGAACTTTGCAATCGGAACTCCTCGTTCGACAATCATCATCGCGGGGGGGTGCTCGGGGGTAGAAGGTTTTGGGCTGGTTCTGATTTTTACGAGTCTGTGGCTATGGTATTACCGGAAGAATGTGCGTTTCCCGCAGGCGCTTCTTCTCGTTCCCTGCGCATTGGCATGCAGCTGGCTGCTGAATATCGTCCGGCTTTGCGCCTTGATCCTAATCGCCAATGCGGGTGGTTCTGATATAGCCCAAGTCGGTTTTCACGCCCAGGCCGGATGGATTGCCTTCATCCTCATTGCACTGTTTTTTTCCCTGGCTACGCAAAATCTCTCCTGGGTTCGTAAGGCGCCAGTTCCGCTTCCATCTGCCTCCGACGAAGCGCAGGGCGGCGAAGAGCACGGTGAATCACCTGCCATTCGCGCCTATTTGATTCCATTTCTTGCGATTCTGACGGCGGCAGCTCTTGCAAAAGCCTCTTCCGGTTACTTTGAATGGCTCTACCCGTTGCGATTTGCCGCCGCCGTCATCGCTCTGGTTTATTTCTGGCCGGAGCTAAAACGGCTCGACTGGTGCATCGGCTGGGTTGGACCGGTCGTTGGCGTCGCGGTCTTTCTGGCGTGGATAGGGCCGGTCTGGTGGACACATCAAAATGCGGCCAGTACACTGGGTCCGGCGCTAGCGGCGCTGTCGCCCACCGCCCGCTGGAGTTGGATTGCCTTCCGCGTGGCCGCCGCGGTAATCACCGTGCCCATTGCCGAGGAGCTTGCCTTTCGAGGCTATCTTGCCCGCCGGGTGATGGACCGGGAGTTTGACACCGTTCCTTTCACCAGCATGACGGCGTTTTCCGTGGGTCTATCCTCAGTGGCCTTTGGGCTGATGCATGGGCAACATTGGATGGTTGGCATTCTGGCCGGCGCAGCATACGCCTTCACGCTCCGCTGGCGGGGACGCATGGGCGACGCCGTCGCTGCCCACGCGGTCAGCAATCTTCTGCTGGCCGGCTGGGTTCTCGGTTTCGGCGACTGGGCGCAATGGTAAACGCCGAGCTTCAACTTGCAAAAACTCAGCGCTGATCCGCTCCTGCGTAAACATTCATCTCCTCGTGCTCCGGATCATTTCTAATTGCCTCGTCTGGCCCCTGTCCTTTGTAATCCGAGAAATGCACTACACTGTCGTAGGCGTCCTTGATCAGGTCCTGGAGCGGAATGACGCTGCCGTTGACTCGTTGTTCATCCAGCAGATCGAGGTCCACGTCGGCCACCACCAACTGCTCCTGATTGATGGTACCTTCAGCGGCGATGCCGTCCCGGGCGAAGAAGTAGTCCGATGGGGTGAGGATGGCGGCTTGGCCGTAGTTTGTATTCATGTACGGCACCAGCGGAAGGTTGCCTACTGTGCCGGTCATGGCAACATAGACCTGGTTCTCGATGGCCCGGGCCTGGGCGCAATAGCGGACCCGGCAGAAGCCTTCGCGGCCGTCCGTGCAGGAGGGAACAAAAAGAATTTCGGCGCCTGCCTCAGCCATTACCCGCGCCACCTCGGGAAACTCGACGTCGTAGCAAACCAGAATGGCGATATTGCCGAAGTCGGTATGGAAGAGGTAGAGCCCATGGCCTCGGCTCAACTGGTATGGGCCGCTTTCGGTTGGCGTCAGGTGGACCTTCTTCTGGCGAAAGACCTGCCCGTTGGGCGTGAACAGGTGGGCAGCGTTAAAGACCTTGCCCCGCTGGAAAACGGGATGGGTTCCACCGATGATGTAGATGCCGGTTTCTTTGGCCAGGCGCATGAACAGCTCTTCGTATTGGGGCGCCAAGCGGGCCAGGCGGCGCACCGCCAGGGCCGGCGCAGGCTCGTTGATGTAGCTGAGCAACTGCATGGTGAAGAACTCGGGGAAGAGCACAAAGTGGGCGTGGTAGTCCTTGGCGCTGTGCACGAAGAACTCGACCTGGCGCACAAAGTCTTCAAAGCAGGCGATGGGGCGCAGCAGATACTGAACAGCGGCGATGCGCACGCGGCGGGGGCGCGGTGTCCCACGTAAAGACTCGGCGGCCGCCTGTTCCAGGGCCGCGTGTTGCAGGCTGGCTTGCAGGCTGACCGAGGAGGTGTACTCCGGATTCAGCCATTCCAGCACGGTGGCGAAGCCGTGCGATTCCAGATCATGCATATAACCGGGAACCACATCCAGAACCACCAGTCCGTTCGCAAGTTGAAAACTGAGGGCCGGATCCAGGAGTTTGCCGTCCACCACTTTAGCCACGTACTCCTTGGCCGTCATCTGGCTGGCTACTGACGTGTAGCCGGGAATGCGGCCGCCGGTCAGCAGCCGCTTCAAACCTCTCTCCCGGATCAGATCCTTGCGCGCCTCGTAGAGCAGTGTTCCGATGCCCTGATGGCGCGCTTCGGGGTCCACGCCCATGTCGGCGCCGTAGAGCGTCTTGCCAAGCGAGTTGTGCGTGTCGAACGATCCATCTCCGGTAATGGACGACCAGTTGGCGGATTCGGCGTAATCGTCCCAGTCGATCAGCAGCGAACTGGCCGAACCCAAAATGCGTCCGGTCGTGCTCGCGACGACCAGTTGGCCCTCGGGAAAGACCTCAAGGTGACGCTCGAGCTGGTCAAGCCGCCAGGGCGGCAGGCCGGGAAATGCACGCGTTTGCAATTCGATGACTCCCAGGATGTCGTACAGGGTCATCTGCCTTACGCTGAATTGACTGGGCTGGCTGTTTGCGGTAGCCATTGTTTGTATGCTCCTCGGCTCCAAATCAGGGCAAAATTCTGGAGTCTAGCCCGAGTGTAGGGGCGCAGGCGCCAAGGATGATTAAGATCGGTGCGGAGTTTGGTTAAGAGATAAGCGATTCAAGAAGAATTCATCGAACCAGGTCTGGGACAGTTTGCTGTTGTACCAACGATGGGTGAGATGGCAACTCCCGCGGAGCAATGGTGAAGACTCCCTTGGAGAAGTCCACCAGGTAGACAAGCGTGACGCCGCCGCTGGTGGCGAGGAATCGCTTGATAGGCATTTACACTGAAACTGTGAGCAGGATTTCCATCACGCCAGAGGATCAGGTCTTCGTTCTAACCGGGGCTGGCATCAGCGCGGAGAGCGGGCTGCCGACCTTTCGCGCCGAAGACGGCCTGTGGGCCGGGCATCGCGTCGAAGAGGTTTGCACGCCGGAGGCGCTGGAGCGCGATCTGTGGAGGGTGTGGGAGTTCTACGCGGCGCGGCGCGCGGCAGGCGCTCAAGCCCAGCCGAATCCGGCGCACGGGGCACTGGCTGAGTTGGAGAGGCTGCTCGGCTCGCGCTTCTTTCTCTGCACGCAGAATGTGGACGACCTGCACGAGCGGGCCGGTTCGCTTCACCTTGTGCATATGCACGGCGAACTGACCAAGGCGCGCTGTGAGCGGGGTTGCGGACGAGCGCCGGTCGAGGATCATGCCATTTATCGGACACTGGCCGAGGTGGGACACTGCCCTTGCGGCGGACGGCTGCGCCCGCACATTGTTTTCTTCGGCGAGATTCCGCTGGAGATGGAGCGCATCCAGCAAGAGATCGACCGGGCAACGTTGATGCTGGTTGTCGGCACATCGGGTTCGGTCTATCCGGCGGCTAACTTCGTTCATTGGGCGCGGCAGCGCGGGGCGCGCACCGTCTATGTGGGACCGGAGCCGCCGCTGAATGCTTCGGCCTTTACTAACGTGGTTGAAGGCAACGCGGGAGAAGTTTTGCCGGGACTGTTTGTGGTGGAGCGGAGTTAGGTAGCTTCCCGTCCGGCGCTGTTTCTGGTTTCCCATTCTTTCCGCATCCATTCAAGAGACAGATCCTTCGACTCGCAGCGCTTCGCCCGTGATCAACCATGCTGAGGCAATCGCAATCAACGCAAAATGGAATTGTTGGATTCTTCAAAGAGCCTCCGCGGAGGCCCTCGAAGTTAATCTGAATCACTTGCAGTTGCATATCGTTCTATCTCTGAGTGAGAATAACTACAGAAACGAAAGTGAGAATTATTCTCGTGCGTAATCGTTCCATTTTTCTGGCTCTGATTCTGGTTGGTTGCACCTTCCCCGTTCTGCCGCAGAGCGACCAGAGACAAGCGGCTTTTTTGCTGGAGCAGCAAGGCAAAGTTGCCGAAGCCGAGGCCGCATGGCGCGCGCTCTCCACCGCGCACCCATCCAATCCTGAGCCATACGCACACCTGGGCCTTCTCGAAGCCCGCCAGGAGCATTACACAGAAGCCATTGCCTTCTACCGCAAGGCCATGGCGCTGAATCCGTCGATGCCCCGCTTGCGTTTCAACCTAGGTCTGGCCTATTTCAAGGCCGGTGAATACAAAAACGCAATTCTGCAACTTAGACCGCTGCTCAAAGCCCAGCCGGCCGCTTCTGCCGACGAGATACAGCGAGTTACGCTGCTGTTGGGAATGTCGCATTACGGGCTGGGCGAATTTACGGCGGCGACTCCCTATCTGAAACAAGCCGCAGCGAGCGATGCGCAGAATCTTACTTTGCAATTGACTTTGGCGCACAGTTGTTTACTTTCCAAGCAATACCAATGCGTTCTTGATCAGTTTCACCGCATTATTGCGTTGAATCCCGACTCCGCCGAAGCTCATATGCTGGCCGGCGAGGCACTGGATGAGATGAAGGACACGGTCAACTCCACGCTGGAGTTTCGCGCTGCCGTCCAGGCCAATCCAAAAGAGCCCAATGTGCACTTCGGCCTGGGTTATATGTTGTGGATGCAAGGCCTGAACCAGGAGGCCGTGCAGGAGTTTCAGGCCGAACTCAACAACTATCCCGAGCAATCCCTGGCCATGCTTTATATGGCCGATTCCGAGATTAAACTGAACCAGCTGGAGGCTGCCCGGCCGCTGCTCGAAAAGGTGGTTCTGGTTGCCCCCAACAACTCCATGGCGCATCTCGATCTGGGAATCGTCTACATCGAAGCTGGTCAAAAGGAAGACGCGCTGCGCGAGTTGAAGAAAGTCATTGCGCTCAAGCCGGACGACACGAGCGCCCACTGGCGGCTCTCGCGGCTTTACCGTTCGATGGGAAAGACGGCCGAAGCCAATGCTGAACTGGCCAAGACCAAAACCATCAACAAGGCCGGCGAAGATTCGCTGCTCCATGTCTTTTCCGAGGCTTCGCAGCCTGCCAGCAAGCCGCAAGCAGCGCCCGCGCAGCCGAATCAGTAAGCTACCGGTCAAGACCGCAAGGCGCGCAGAGACTTAGCAGAAGCAACGCACCTCCACGTGGAAGGCAACTGCTCCACGGCCTCGTTACCAATTAATTAACAGCAAAATCTTCATGCCAAAATATCTATTTTAGGGGGGGAGGGGGGGGCACAAAAAGTGGTTAGGGGCTAGGGGTTAGGGGTTAGGAAAAGCCCGAGGCTGTGGTTGTTGTTCATGCTTTGATTGTGCGCGTTCGGCGGGAAATAATCTGCAATCATTTTTTGCCATCCGCGCTGCGGTTTTTCGATACATAGCGCGGCACACCAAAAGCAAGGCCGGGGCTTTCGCCCCGGCCTTTGGTTATGCTGCGTTGATTTGGAAGAAACTAGAAGGTGATCTTTCCGCCCATCTGGAGCAGACGCGGTTCGTGATCGGAGGTAACTTTTCCGAAGTTTCCGGCTAAACTACACGAGGGATTGTAGGTTGTGACTCCGCTTACGGTTACATCGCCGATAGCGGTGCAAGTGGTGCCGATGTTCCCGAAGTTCGGATGGTTAAAGAGGTCAAAGGCCTCGATGCGAATTTGCAATTTCACATTCTTGTAGAGGGTGGTGTTCTTGGCGAGAGCCATGTCCCACTTCTGGAAGTCAGGTCCAAGCATCGAACCATTGCTCACGTTGCCCCATTGGGCATTGGCGACGGCAAAGGAGCCGTTCGAGAACCATGCCTGATTTAGTTGATAACCTGCTTGTTTGGTCTTGACTACCGGCGCAACCTGGTTCGGCCGCGCAGAGCCGTAGGCGGTGATGCCCAGACCACGAAGACCTTGTCCATCGAAGTAGCCGGGGTCTTCCCTATGGCAAATGGTTCCCGGCCAGCCGTTTGGATTGTTCACCAGACCGGGTTGCCACGTCGGGCAGGCATACGGGTCGGACGATTGGGTAATGGTCATTGAAACTCCCGACGTGTAGGTGGTAATGCCGGAGAGTTCCCAGCCGCCCAGCAACGCGCCTTGGACGCCGTGCTTCTCCTTGAAGAAGGAGGGCGCATAGACGTAGTTGAAGATCAGGCTCTGCGGCTGATTGAAGGAGGCCGGACCGTAATCAGCCTTGATGTCATAGCTGTTTTGGATGGTGTTGCCAGCATAGTCGAAGCTGCTGTTTAGATCATTGTTCCGGTCTTCGGATTGCGTGGTCAGAACCTTCGACCATGTATACGATGCGCCAACCGTCAGTCCTTTGCTGGAGCGATGGTTCAGCGAGATTTGCAGCGAGTTGTAATTGCTGGTGAAGACCGGGTTTCTGTCCTGAATGTAGGAATAGCCCACATAGGGACGGAGGAGGTTGACGTCGGTATTGCGGAATGCGGCCAGCCTATCTCCTGCCTTGGGTTGGTTCAGGTTCATCTCGCCCACCAGATGACGGGCCTGATTGCCCACATAGGCCACGGAAAGAACCGTGGTAGGCAGCAGTTGGCGCTCAACTGTCAGGTTGTAGTCAAAGTAAGTTGGAATCTTGAAGGCGGGGGTACCGGTTGCGACCAGTGCGTTGGGGCCATAGGACGCGGTCACCGAACCGCTCGGATTCGGATGGTCGAAGGTGGTTTGGCTTAACGAAACGGTCTGGTTGATTGGCGGATCAGCAAAGGCGTTGCCCTCCCATATTCCGTCCATCGTGCGATCGTAGAAGAGGCCAAAGCCGCCGCGGACCGAGGTGATGCCATGTCCGTCGGGGTTGTAGGCGAAGCCAATGCGCGGCGCGAAGCTGGCGTTATAGTTGGGGTTCACGTCTCTGCCGAAAGGCGAGCACTGAACCAGCGAACCGGCGGCTTGTGCGGCCGCGCAGTGTCCTTTGTAAGTCGGGAAGATAATTCCATTGGCGTAGGTGTTGGCTACCAACGGGTTGCCCGCAACCGACTGGCCCGTATTGAAGTTACCAGTGAGCCGATCAAGGGTTGGAGCATCGTTGGAATCGAAGAGTTGCGGATCGAAATTAGCCAATGTGTTGTTCTTGTCCCATGGCGAAGGGAATCTGCTCCAGCGCACGCCCAGGTTGATGGTCAGATTGTGGCTGAACTTCCAGTCGTCGTTGATATAGGCCTCAGCGTTGATGAAGTTGAGGTCGGGAACGATGTCGCGGCTTACCTGTGAGTAGCTGTATACGTTGCCTACCAGGAAGTCGGCAAAAGGAATATCGCCCCCGCCATTTCCGGTACCGAAGGAGAAGTTCGCATCGCCGTAAGTAGCATTTTCGGTTTTGATCATCTGCTGCAGCTGGAAGCCCATGCGAACGGTGTGCTTACTCAGACTCAGAGAGAGGTTGTCATAGTAGGTGCGGTCCAGGTTGCGCTCTCCGTAAGGATCGGAACCCACACCCAAGCCTGTGATATTCGTGATGCTAACGTTCGGCATACGTCCGTAGGGATCACTTCCAAAGGCATACGCGCCAGTTTTGCCGGAGGTCAATTCGCTTACGAAGGTGGGATTATTGGCAAAATCGCCGCTCACGAACTTCGCGTTGATGGTGCCCTGGGCGTACGCAAATTCCAGTTCGTTGACGATCTTTGGCGAGATGGTCCAGGTCAGGTTGCCCACCACGTTTTTGCCGGGCGAGTCATAGGCTACCTTGGCGGCCCCGGGATATTGGGCGCCATTCCACAGTCCGCTGGGATCGGTATGCGGGGCGGTGTCGTTCATGCCGCGCGCATAGAAGTGAAGCTTGTCGTTGAAGTAATGATCGACGCGAACGATGTCGTCGCGGTAATCATTCACCGCAGGTTGGTTGAAAGTCTCGACTCCGGTGGCGTTCGCGTTGGGAATGAAGAGGTTGGTCAAATAAGGTTTTGCGTTCGTGGCGATGTCTGCCGCGATAATCGTTGACGTATTGGAAACCGCGTCATACGTAAACTGCGGATAATTAGCCGTGATATCACCCGCAAAGACGCCATTGGCTTCATCCGTGGTCGGGGGATTCAGCGTCGAAGTGCTTGCCGCTGTGTTGATCTTATGCCAGTCCTCGGACCAGAAGAAGAAGGTCTTGTTCTTGTTCGCGTTGTAGGCCTTGGGAATGAAGATCGGACCGCCGATAGTAAAACCGTAGACGTTCTGATGATAGACGCCGGGTTTATTGGGCAGCGGAGTCAGCACTCCACCAACCATGTTATTCAGCTCGCCATACTTGTTGAGCCAGTCGTTGGCGTTGAAGTCGGTGGTGCGCACGTACTCATATCCCTCACCGTGGAAGGAACTGGTGCCGCTGCGCGTGGCCACGATAACCTGGCCGCCGCCGGAACGTCCGTAGCCGGCATCGTAGTTGCCGCGCTCCAGGGTAATTTCCTGGATGGCTTCCATGCTGGGCTGGCTGGTGGCGGTGGTGTTGGAGCCGGAGTCATTGGCGTCGGCGCCGTCCACCGTCCAGTTGTTGGACGTGCCGCGAGCGCCATTGACGGACATCCCCGTGAAATTCGTCGAAGCTTCGTCGCCCAACATATTCACAACGCCGGGTTGCAGGGTTACCAACTGTGTAAAGTTGCGGCTGTTGATTTCAAGCTCGCGAACCTGGAGGCCTGAGATGGTGCCGGCCTGGCCGCTGGTTTCAGTATCGACCTGAACCGGGTTGTCTTCCACCGTGATCGTTGTGCTGGTGGAGCCGGCCTTCAGTTGCGCGTTGAAGGTGTGCTTTTCCGCAACGTTCAGGACGATATTCTTGCCCTTGAATGTCTCAAAGCCCGTGGCCGTCACGGTAACGGTGTAGGTTCCGGCCACGAGGGTGGTGACCACATAGTTGCCTGCGGTGTCGGTCTGCACAGCGCGCGCACCTGCGTTGACGCCATTCTGTGCTACCGTCACAGAGGCGTGAGGAATGACCGCCCCAGTTGAATCAGTAACAACGCCACTCAGTGTCGCCGTCAGTTCCTGAGCGCCCACAAACAGCGGGCTGAGCAACAGCACGACTGCCAGAAGGCAGAAGAGCGCTGTACCGCGGCGTGTCCATGAGATTTCTTTTTGAAGATTAAACATAGCCATCGCACCTTTCGTTGAAATCCAGTTGGTGTCTATACGCCGGTACGTATTGACGGATGATGTTGAAACCATGGAGCACAGACCTGGCCGGGAAAATGCTCGCCTCCAAAGTTGCACAAAGCCCTGCGAATCATCCTCCGGCATTGGTGAAGATCAAGGCTCATTGTGGACTACGCCTTGGCTTCGGCAAGAGATGCGCTCACGCGCCGCCGGAATACCGATTCGAACAGGTAGCGATTTGGACCTTGCTTTTCTGCCTAGATATCCTTGAGGCGGCAAGTAGTCCACTTCTCGCTTGTCTCACTGCTGGACCGATTTCCATCCAGATGATTGATTAATGGCAAAACGCTCATTTGTGAGACGTGGCAACAATAAACCAAATGCCCTCCTAAAGCAAGTAAAAAATGACAATATGGGGCATGAATATTCAAGACTATGAAAAATAAGTGCTTTAGAATATCAGGTTTCTGGGGCGAAGCCCCCCGTTTTTTTGCCCCATACTGGGGCTTTCGCTTCCTTCCAGACAACTCTGCCGCGCTTGGGCAAGCCGCATTCAACGGGAATTCCCTTGGATTCCGGGGATATTTCGGCTTGGACCAGTGCGTCTGGCGGCTGAGCAGGGCGGCGCTGACCAGAAAGAGAGAGTAAGTGGCGGCGAAGTCGCGGTAAATCCCTATGCTTGGGCTCAACGATAATCTGCGTTGAACAGTTTTGGGTTTGCGCATGGTGGCTGTCCAGCAGAAGCATGGCGCCTCTCTATCGAGCCACTGATTTTACCGCTCGCCACCGCTGAGGCAACCCGGCTGCAACCCGGCGGAAATCTCCGAAAAAGAATGAAGCTCGAAGGCTGAGCCTTCGAGCTTCATTGGTTGACTCCGGCACTGATTGCATCAGGCACCGGAAGGTTTTTGGCGTTTCGGTTAGAAGTTCAGCTTGAGTGCGAATTCGATCTGACGGCCAGGATTTGATCCGTCAAGCATACCGTAGGTTGCGACAGAGCCACCAGACCACACGCCTGGGACTGTGGGGCCCGTTGGTTGTAAGCCGTTGCAGCCATAGCAGCTGCTGTAGGCATCATCCCAGGAAACCGGAATGCTGAAGATCGGGGTGTTGGTCAGGTTCATGAACTGTGCCATGAGCACCACGTTGACCTTCTCGGTGATCGGGAACTTCTTGTTGATGTTGAGATCGGAGGTTTTCAGGACTGGACCGCGTAGCGACCCGACACCGCAGTTGCCGAATTGGCCGTCCGCCTGGTACGTGACATATTTGGGATTGAGGTTAAGCATACCGACGCTCTGGCCGATCTGCGCAAAATGCGGAGTCACGTTGGATGATTGGCCTGCCACGCAAGAGGCGCGGTCCACGTAAGCGGGTGCGGTGAGGTTGGAGGCTGCTGCCGGATTGAAAGAGCCGAACATATATCCGGCATAGGGCGTCACCGCAAAGCCGGAGCGGAAGGTGGCGTCAATCGACACATTCCAGCCGCCGATCACTTCATCGACGCCCTTGGGCACCTTATTTGCGAAGTGTTTCCCTCTGCCAAAGGGCAGGTTATAGAGTGCATACCCGTTGGCAGCCACCGCGGCATCGATAATGCACTTGCCGTAGTCGCCCTTCTCATCGTACTCATTCTGGAAGAAGTTGGCGCCGCCCTCATTTTGCTGCTCACCCGCGCCTTCCTCGTCACCATACTGGCCGAAGAAGCCTAGCGAGTTGCTCAAGCACTTCGACCAGGTGAAGTTGGCCTGCAAGTCGAGGCCATGGAAGTTCTTCTGCGATACGGTCGCTTCCAGCGCCTCATAGCGGGAGATGGCGTCTGAGGCATTGTAACGAGCCTGCGACGCGCCTCCTTTGACCAAGTTCTGTTGATACGGGCCATACGTGACGGCCGGGACAGTAACCAAGTTGCCACCTGGCCAATCCCTAACCTGCTGCGTCCCGGAGGTCATAACCCTCTGGTTCCACCAGTTGAGGGACGACATATGGTCATCCTTGTCGCCTACATACCCGACCGATGCTGTGAGGTTGTTCTTGAACTGATGCTGAATGGTCAGGTTCCACTGCTGATTCATTGCCGGCCGGAGATGCGGGTCCGTGGAGTGCAACTTTTGGCTGGCGATACAAGGAGACGATGTGGCGGTGGTGGTGGAAATAATCAGCATCTCCACCGTGCATGGACTCTGATAAGGTGAGTAACCCTGGCTGAAAGTGTACTGCGGATAGACCGCCGGACTCGCTCCCACATTGTTCTGGGAGATCTGGGTCGTGTTGGGCGGATTGATCACGTTCATGTTGCCGATGCCTTCGCCCTCCATGAAGCTGGAGATGTCATAGGCGCCGCGAATGACCGTGCCGGGAGCAAAGCTGGGCTGCCATGCGAAGCCAAAACGCGGTTCGAAGTTTCCAATGCCGGTATAGATGTTGTAGTTGGTGCCCATCTCGACATCGCCCGTCATCTTATCGAAGTTGATGTTTCTGCTCTTGTTCCTGTCGCCGCGCGGCGTCACGATCTCGTAGCGCAGTCCCAGGTTAAGAGTCAGGGTAGGAGTCGCCTGGAAGTTGTCCTGCACAAAGCCCGCCATCAGACTGTTGGCCAGGTTGAAGTGTACCGGTGTGCCCACATTCACTAGGCTGGGGAGACCCAATAGGAAGTCGGCGTACCCGGCTCCCGATGCTCCTCCGGAATTGTTGGTGTATTGGCCATTGAATGTCCACTGTCCGGCAGCACCGTTGTTGCCGGCGTAAGTATCGTTCATGTCGTAGTGGATGAACTGGAATCCCGAGTGAATCGAGTGTTTGCCGTGTGCCCAGTTCAGCGAATCCTCGTATTGGTAGGTGGTGTCGTGGAAGATCTCGATGTTTCCGCCATTGGATCCAATGCTTCCGAAATCGGTGTTGATTTGGGGCAGAATCTTCTGCGAAACGTCCTGCAGACCGATCGCTGTATTGGGGTCATAGCTGGTCGCCGGCGTGTATATTTCGTCGTTCGCCGGGAAGACCTGCACACCCACACGGAAGTCATTAATCAGCCTGGGAGTCAACGTCCGCACGTAATCCAGCACGACATTCTTCAGCGGGTACTTGCGCTCAGTGTTCCCAGTCAGCACATCGATTCCGGGGCTCGAGGTTACGTGGGTGAACATCTGGGTGTAACGAGCCATGTAGTGATCTTTGTCTGTGGGCTGCCAATCCAGCTTTAGGTCACCCTGGTAATTGTGCGTGAAGCCTGAGGTCTTGTAATTCAGCGTGGTCATCTGGGTCTGATAGGCTGGCAGGGCAATCAGCTTTGCGGCGACGGGATCAACGTCACCAACGGGAATCTGGTTATTCTCGTATGTCGTGCGTGATCCGGGGTCTACACCAATGCCCGGCTTGTAAAGCTGTGTGCCGCCGTGTCCGCCGGTGCAGACGCCGTTGACGAAAGTGTCGCCTGTGCGTGTGCAGTAATAGCCCAGGTCATAAACCCCGCCGGTAGGAGTGTAGAAGCTGTCCCCGCTGCCAGGAAAGAAGAGGGTGTTTTGATTCCCGGTGGAGGGCTGGTTGTAAATCGAATTCTCTTCGTCAAAGAAGAAAAAGAGCTTGTTCTTGATGATGGGCCCGCCGACCGTGCCGCCGAACTCATTCCAGTGCAGACCGGGGCGCGGAATAACCGTTGCGGTACCATAGCCCTCAACTAGGCTTGCGGCCTTGTCCTGCCAAGTGTTGGCTTCAAGATCGGTGTTGCGGACATACTCATATGCGCCGCCGTGCCATTGGTTGGTACCGGACTTAGTCGATTCCACGATCACGCCGCCCGCATAGTTGCCGTAATCGGCTGGGGCGTTGCTGACGATGATGTTGAACTCCTGCACAGCATCAGGCGCCGGCGTATAGGCAACATCGCCATTGTCGGGCTGGTTGATGTCCATACCGTCCAGTATGAAGTTGTTATCCTGTTCGCGCGCGCCATTGACGTACGGGCGGCCAGTGCCCATGGTGGTCTGCGGCGATTGGAAAGCAAAGATGTTGGAGGTAAGCACGCCCGGAGCCAGCAGCGTCAACTGGTTGATGTCGCGGGTCGCCAACGGGAGCGCCTCGGCGGCGGCGGCGGCGATCAGCGTCCCCAACTCGGTGGACCCTGTCTGCAGCAGCGGTGGAGCATCGGTCACGGTGACTGATTCGCTGACCTTGCCAACCTTCAGGTGGAAATCCACACGAGCAACCTGGTCCAACACCAAGGTGAACGCAATGCGCGACTGCGTGGAAAACCCTGCCGCTTCCACTTTCAATCGTTCGAGCTCTGATCAGAATGATCAATTTTCTCTAATCTGTTGATCGTTTTGACAAAAAACAACGAATCTTTTAAGGTTTATCTGATCATGTGTTGACGTTCGCGGCGCGCAACTTGCCCGCTAAGGCGTTAGCTGAAAATTATGCCTCTAAGAAAGCTTGCATGAATACCTTTTTGCTGGAGCTTTGCGCCGAATCTTTGAATACCGCACTCGCGGCTGAGCGGGGCGGCGCAGACCGCATCGAGTTGTGCGACCAGCTGAAAATTGGCGGCGTCACCCCTGGCGAACGGCTGACGGCAACCGTGGTCCATGCACTTTCGATCCCAGTACATGTGCTGATTCGTCCGCGCGGCGGGGCCTTTTTTTATACCACCGGGGAATTTGACCAGATGCGCGAACAGGTGAAATGGGCCAAGAAGGCAGGGGCGGGCGGAGTCGTATTGGGCGTTCTGCGGGCGGATGGCTGCATTGACGTTGACCGCAGCCAGGAGCTGGTGGAGTTGGCCCGTCCTATGAAGGTGACCTTTCACCGGGCCTTCGACGCGACGCCGGATCTGGGCGAGGCGCTGGAGGCCGTGATCGAGACCGGGGCCGACTGCTTGCTGACCTCGGCTGGAGCGCCGAATGTGCTCTCCGGCGTGGAAGAGCTTGGGCGCTTGGTCAGGCAGGCCAGGGGCCGGATTCAAATCATGGCCGGAGGCGGGCTGAAGCTGGCTTCGATGCTCGAGGTGTTAGAGCGCACCGGCGTCCGCTGTCTGCATGGCTCGCTGGCCCGTCGGGACGGGGAGAACGGCAACGGAAGCCGAGCGGCTATTGAAGCGGAAAATCTCGAGGCCGATGTGCGCACGGCGGTGCATCTGCTGCGCGGACACTTTGCCGCGCAGATGATCTAGGGTTTGGGATTGAAGTTCATCGTATTATCATTCGCGGAATACACGCAGATTCTTCGCTCACCACCCCCAAACTGAAAGGCGTTTCGGGCTCCGTTCGCTCAGAATGACAGCTGCAAATCTGATCGGTATATCGGAGACAGGGCACTAAGGGCCTTTCATGAGAAGGCCGGTCGTGAGCCATCCGCCCAGTCCGATTCAGGCGCGGATAATGCGAATTCCCTGACGCTCAAAGGGTTCCAGCGCTTCTGCCGATGCGCCGGTATCGGTAATCAGGACGTTGATCTCGCTGACTGGGCAGATGAAGGCCGGACTGACCTTGCCCAGTTTGCTGCCATCGGCGGCCACAATCACCTGCTTGGCCTGCTTGAGCATCTTACGGTAGACCAGCGCCTCGTCGGACTCCAGCGTGGTGGCGCCACGTTCAAAATCCAAGCCGGTCACGCTGAAAAACACCTTGTCCATGTATACGTTGTCGAGAAAAGTGAGCGCCGCGTTGCCGGTGAGCGAGAACGACCACGCCCAGGGAACCACACCGCCGGTCAGATAGGTGCGGATGCCGGGCTGGTTGCATAGTTCCATGCCGATATTGATGGCGTTGGTAACCACCTGAATTTTCTCGCGATGGCGCAGGCTGCGGCCGATATGCGTGGTGGTGGTGCCGGCAGTCAGGCCCACGGTCTCATTGGCCTGAACGAGTTCTGCTGCGGCCAAGCCGATCCGGCGCTTCTCTTCGGCAAATCGCTGCTCGCGTGACAGGAAGGAGCTGTCGTAGCGGAATGGCTCGTAAAGCAGAGGCTCGACTAGTGTTGCTCCGCCGTGGGTGCGGCGAATCAAACCGCGGTTTTCCAGCCGGGCCAGATCGCGCCGGATGCTGGGAGCCGAGGAGCCGGCTACTTCGAGAATCTCCTCGACCGAGGCGCTTCCGGTCCGGAGAAGGAACTTGATGATCAGTTCGCAACGGCGGTTAAGTGTATCTGACATATCGCACCGATTCTATCCCTTTCTGGAAGAGAAAATAAAGACATAATAAAGACTTTCGATCCGAAAGTGAAAATAAATGGGGATTCACTCAAAATATTGACCATCTTCCTGATATATGATTGATATTGAGGGTTAAAGGGCGTCAATAAATCATTTTGCGCCAAGTTGAACGATATGCCAGGCTTTCCACACGAGATGTTGCGCGAGATTTTTGAGCAGCCGACAGCCCTCCGCCGCACCCTGGAGCTGTATCTTCCGCCTTTGGCCGGCAGTGGCCTTAAGCCTGAAGTTGCCGACCTGCTTGCGGGTTGGGCGATTCCAGAGGGCGAGATCTTGATAGCCGCCAGCGGTTCCAGCCGCCACAGCGGACAGTTCGCGGAGATCCTGCTTGAAGACCTGTGCGGCTTGGCCGTCGATGTCGAGTATGCCAGCGAATACTGTTGCCGTGGAGGACATGAGGACAAGGGCGCTCGCCATCCTAGCGTCCTGGTGCTCTCACAATCAGGCGAGACTTCGGACACGCTGGCAGCCCTGAGCGAGGCGCACCGTCGCGGACAGAAGACCTTGGCCATTACCAATGTCACCGACTCGACGATGGCTTGCGAGGCCGACGTTTCCATGCCTCTAGCCGCCGGTGTGGAAAAAGCAATTCCAGCCACCAAGAGCTTCACCTGCCAATTGGCTGTGCTGTTTTTGCTGGGCCTCTATGAGGCGCGGCGGTTGGGGCGGATGAAAGCCCCGGAGTTGGCGGCCAACATCAACCGGTTACAGGGTTTGCCCGGCAGCATAGAAGCACAGCTCGAAGGCTGGCGAGAGCAGACGGCCGGTCTGGCGCACAGGTACACAGCCGCCAACAGCTTTCTCTTCCTGGGCCGCGGAATTCACTACGCCATCGCACGCGAAGGCGCGTTGAAGCTGAAAGAGGCCTCGTATGTTCATGCCGAGGGCTATCCGGCAGGTGAGTTGAAGCATGGCCCGAATGCGTTGGTCAGCGACCGCGTGCCGTTGGTGGTGATGGCCACAGTGGACCAGGCCTTGAACGCTTCCGTGCTGCGCTATGAGAAAACGGTGCAATTGTTGAGCGAGCTGAAGGAACAAGGGGCGAGGGTGATTGCCGTTGCCAACGCGGGAGACCGCGAAGTGGCGGATTTGGTCGATGATTGTATCGAGGTGCGGGCATCCACCGAGTATCTGCTTCCCATCACCGAAATTGTGCCGCTGCAACTGTTTGCTTATTTCATGGCGCTGGAACACGGCGTGAACGTGGACCAGCCCAGAAATCTATCCAAGGCGGTGGTGGAAGAATAGTACGCCGCCTTGCTCTTCCTGATCACCGCCATCTCCGCTGGCGGCAGGCAGTCTTATTAGCGGAAGAGATGTGAAGCCGGACGACGGCGCAATGCACCGCGCCAGATTTGTGGGAAGGTTTCCCCGTCCGTCTCCGCGAGACGCCGGCAGTGTTTCGTATACGGCGATTTGCTGTATATTGTTTTGACTCGTAATCATGCGCCCATGGGCAAGGAGAATCGCAAATGTCTGAACAGAAAATGAGCGTGGCTTTCTACGGCCACACGCGTCAGTACCACAACATCCAGGCGGAAATCGACGCCGAGATCAAAGCTGTGCTGGAAAGCGGCCAGTATGTGCTCGGCCCGGTTGGCAAACGGTTCGAGCAGGAGTTAGCCGCCTTCCATGGCACTAAATATGCCGTCGGCGTAGGCAACGGAACGGATGCGATCTGGCTGGTGCTCGAAGCCCTTGGCATCGGTCCCGGAGATGAAGTCATCACCCACACCAACACGTTCTTCGCGACTGCAGAAGCAATCTGGCTGCGCCGGGCGACAGCCGTCTTCGTCGATAGCGACGCCAAGACGAACTGCATTGATCCCGCCAAGATTGAAGCCGCCATCACACCTAAGACCAAGGCGATTATTCCCGTTCATCTGTATGGGCAATGCGCCGAGATGAAGGCCATCAAGAAGATCGCCGACAAGCACAAGCTGTTTGTGATCGAAGACAACGCCCAGGGCATCGCATCCCATGGCGAGGGCTTCCGGGTTGGCGAATTGAGCGACGCGGCCACCACCAGCTTCATCATCCAGAAGAACCTGGGATGCTTTGGCGACGGCGGAGCGGTGGTCACCAACAACCCTGAGATCGACCGCATCATCCGCAAGCTGCGCAATCACGGCTCGGACAAGCGCTCCTGCCATAGCATCGGCTATAACAGCCGCCTGGACGATCTGCAAGCCGGCGTGCTGAGCGCCAAGCTGAAGCACATCGACGAGTGGAGCGACCAGCGGCGCAAGTGGGCCGCGCGTTACACCAAGGGCCTGGCCGGCGCGAAGACATTCACGCTGCCTTACGAGATGCCCGGCTATCGTCACGTCTATCACCTCTATGTCATCGAGACCATCAACCCGGCGCACCGCGACGTGCTCTTGAAGTTCCTCAATGACGAAGGCATTGACGCCAAGGCTCACTATCCGATCGCTATCCATCAGCAAGAGGGCTATCCCTGGGGCCATGAAGCCCGCATCGTCGGGTCCATCGCGAACTCGGAACGCAACGCGGCCTGTTGCATCTCGCTGCCTATGTTCCCCGAGCTGAAGGCCGAGGAAGTGGACTACGTGATCGCCAAGGTCATGGAGTGGGACGGGAGGAACAAGTGAGCCAGAAATATCGAGTTGTGGTTGTGGGCATGGGGAAGCGCGGAATGCACCATGCCCTGGCGTTTCAAGCCAACGGGCGCTTTGAAGTAGCAGGGGTCTGTGATATCGACCCAACTCGGTTAGACGCGGCGGCGGCCAAGTTTGGCGCCGCCAAGGGCACGGACGCGCGGGAACTCTGCGCGTCTGTCAAGCCCGACGTCTTCTGCTTCTGCACCCTGCCCAACCTGCGCATTCCGATGATCCAGGCGGGCATCGCGGGCGGGGCGCGGCTGATCGCGTTTGAAAAGCCGGTGGCGCTCACCACCAAAGAGGGCTTCGAGGTGAAGCGTATGCTCGACGCGGCCAAAGTGAAGGCCGTGGTCAGCCATCAGCACCGCTACGGCGAGCACTATCGCAAGGTGAAAGAAATCGTCGCCAGCGGCGCGCTGGGGCAGGTTCACACCGTCTATGGCACATCGACGGGCTGGATGACGCATATGCTCTCGCATCTGATCGATTACACGCGCTGGTATAACGGCGGAGCGCCTGCACAGTGGGTGATGGCGCAGGCGGCGGGCCGCGGCAAGCTGAGCGACAACCATCCTTCGCCGGATTACATCGCCGGCTTTGTCCAGTTCGCCAACGGCGTGCGTGGCGTCTACGAGTGCGGAGCGGGTGCGCCGGATGTTCCGGAAGCCGATGCCTGGTGGCGCAAGTGCCGCATTGGCGCGCAAGGCACAGATGGCTTCGCTGAAGTGCTGACCGGCAGCGGTTGGCGCGCGGTCACCAAGTCGGGCGCATCTTCTGGTCCGGGCAACATGAACTACGACCTCGACATGCCGCCTTACGTCCAGGAGATTGCCGACTGGCTCGACGACGACAAGAAACTGCATTCCTGCAACTTCGACAGCGCCTATGCGGGCTTCGAAATCATGATGGCGCTCTGCCGCTCGGCCGCAACCGGCGGGCAGGTGGCGCTGCCGCTAACCGGCGCAATGGATGAGCTCGAACTACTCAAGACCCATTTAAGCGACCGTCAAGTGCTGCTCTCCAGCGCGGTGAACGCGAAGGAATACGGAGTGGCTTAAAAAAGTTTGCCTCCTACTCTGAACGAGGAAGCCGGATGCTGCGGCTTCCTCATTTTTTTTGTGCCGCGGCGGCTGCCGCGCCTTCAAAGTGCGCCTCGATCTCTTCCAGTGTCTTGCCCATCGTCTCAGGCAGGAAGAATGCCGCGACTATGAAGAAGACAACGGTGAAGCCGGCGAAGAGGAAGAAGATCGACGAGTAGCCGTGCTTGCTGACGAAGGGCAGGAAGATTCCCGCCAAAGTGGTAGAGGCCAGCAGGTTCAGCACCAGCGCGATGCTCATGCCTTTGGAGCGGATGCGGGTTGGCATCAACTCTGAGAGGGCCAGCCAGACGCAGACACCCGGACCCATCGCGAAGAATCCCATGAACAGGAAGAGTCCCAGGGCCACCAGCCAGCCGTGGCTCTCGCTCGGCACCTGGCCAACCAAAGCCTTTTGGATCTTGAGCGGCGCACTTTGCGCGGCTTCGAGATTGCCTAGCGGATTTTTGAAGAGAGCCAGAACCTTGTTGGCAGGCACGCAACTGGCGCGGGTAATCTCTATGGGCCGCGCGGCGGGATCGTCGGAACGCACAAAGCTGGTGGCGGCGGTGAAATCACCGTAGGAGTAGATGATCGCCAGCGAGGCGCGATTGGCGTCAATCTGCTTGCCAGCGTCGCCTTGTGCGGCCAGCAGCTTGCCGGCTTCTTCGCGATCAAAGCGCAGCGTCACCTCCTGGTTTGCCGGAACCATGGCCTGTACCTGGGCGCCTGCGTCCAGGCTGAGCATTTCCGTGCGCAAAAAGAGAATACCTACTCCCACCAGCGTCACGATTATGCCGCTGGTGCCCACGACGAGCAGGAACTTGCGACCCTTGCGATCCACCAGCACCATGCCCACAATGGTCAGCAGGAAGTTCATCCCCATGAAAATGACCAGACCCCAGTGCGCCATCAGATCCGAGAGACCGCTTTGCATCAGGATGGGGCCGTTATACGCGATGATCGAGTTGATGCCGGTCGTTTGCGTGCAGAAAAGAACCAGGCAGGCCAGCACAAAAGGCACGACGTATTTGCGCCGCAGCAGCGACTCCTTCACCGTCTCGCCGGTCGAAGTGACGGTCGAGGCTTTGCTGGCCGCCTGCTCCATCTCCTGTAACTCGATCTTCGCCTGTTGTTCTGAGCGGGAGCGCAACAGCGCCGCGAAGGCCTCTTCCTTCTTGCCGCGCCTGAAGAGCCAGCGCGGCGATTCAGAGACGATCAGGCTGCCCAGGAAAAACAGAATTCCGGGAGGCAGCGCCACCCAGAAAAGGTTGCGCCATGCGTGATCCTTGTAGGCAAAAATCGTCGCGGCGTCGCTGCTTTGGGCCACGGCCAATACGTGATAGCTGAAGTAGATGCTGATCAGGGCCGCAAAGACCATCGAGGAAACCGGCAGCCATTGAAAGACTGCCGTGCCTTTGCCGCGCTCCGAGGCCGCCAGGCACTCAGCCAGATACAGCGGAACCACCACGCCCAGCAACCCGCCGCTGATGCCTTCGAGCAAACGGCCAAAGAACAACAGCGCATAGCCATGCGAGAGGGCGATCATCGGAACAGCGATGACGAAGGTGATGCCGCAGAGATTCATCAGCGGCTTGCGGCCCAGCCAGTCGGCCAGCAGGCCGGCAAAGAGCGTCGAGAAGACGCCGCCCAGCATCATCGCCGCCACAATGACGGATAGCTCGGCCGGGGTCCCGTTGAAGGTGTCTTTCAAGTAAGGCACCGCGCCGGCAACAATGCCGATGTCCATCCCGAAGAGCAGGCCGCCCAGCCCGGCGACTACGAGAAGAAAAAGGTTATAGCCGCGCTTGGCGGATTGGATTGACAGGTTTGCGGCGCCTTCAACATTCTTTGTCACGGGAGTCGTCCCCTTGCGCAGATTATGCTTCCGCTGGAGTTGAGCGGCTCGGACTGACCGGGGAAATGCCGGGCAAGCCGCAGACCTCTTGATGAAGAGCAATGCGCATCCCTAGTCTACAATGACCTAATCAGAATGAAACGCTCAAATTTCTTTGGGCGAACGGGGACCAAATGCCGCGATTCGCCGCCAGAATCTCTCTGCTACCCTTCCCGCCACAATAAAAAATGCAAATAATCTGGTTGCGAAACTGTTTGTCTATCTGGCCTTGAACAACCAATCGACCTGGGCCGGAACCGACCCGGCGGCAGACGCCGCATGGATTGGAGATTCGCAATAAGTGCTGGCCATCACTGCAAACCCCCTTGCGTTGCCGTAGCCGTTGAGTAAGACTGTGTGAGCCACGGGAGCTTGACAATGCGCACCATGAACAGCAACAGCCGGCGGATTTTTCTCAAGGGGACTCTCGCCGGCGCTGCGCTCCTGTGCGCGGGCCGCAAGACGGAAGCGCTGGCAGCCGCAGTTGAAAAATCCAGGGTCGTCGTTGCCCACGACGCACTGTTGCGCGGGAGTGGCTCCAGTGTCGATCCGCAGCGCATGCTGGCCCTGCTAGACCGCGCCATGCAATCGCTCTTCGGGCATGATGATGCATGGCGCAAGCTGGTTCGCCCCGGCGAGACGGTCAGCCTGAAGGTCAATGCACTGGGTGGCCGCGGTATCTCGACGAACGTGCAGTTTGTCACGGCTATCTGCGAGCGGTTGCAGCAGGCCGGCGTCAAACCGAGCGACATCGTCATCTGGGACCGCGACAGCAATGAGTTGGAGCGCGCCGGCTTCCACATCACGATGGGCGGAGACCGTGTGCAGTGCTATGGCACCGACCGCGTTGGCTACGAAGATGAACTGGCGGCCTACGGCAGCGTCGGCAGCCGCCTGTCAAAGATTCTCACCCAGCGTTCCAACGTACTCATCAATCTGCCGGTGCTGAAAGATCACGACGGCGCCGGCGTGACCATCGCTCTCAAGAATATGTACGGCGTGATTCACAACCCCAACAAATATCATCCCAACGGCTGCAATCCTTACGTCGCGGATCTGAATATGCTACCGGAGATTCGCGGTAAGATGCGTTTGAACCTCTGCGATGCGACCACCGCAATGTACGAGGGCGGTCCGGGCTTCAAGCCGGAACATTGCTGGAACGCCAATTCCCTGCTCGCCTCCACCGATGCTGTCGCACTCGACCACACCGGCTGGCAGATCATCGAGCGCAAGCGCGCTGAAAAGGGATATAAGACGCTCACCGCCGAGCAGCGTTCGCCGAGTTACATCGCCACCGCCGCCGATGCCGAGCACCGTCTGGGCACGAATGATCCAAAAATGATTTCGCTCGTCGAAGTGTAGCCGGATAGGTTGCAAAGAGGACAATATGTTTTGTGAATTGAATGCGGAAACAGGCGTGAAAAGCCCACTGGATCGCCGCTCGTTTTTAAAATGCGCTCTGGCCTCAGGAGCGGCGCTGGGAATCAGCGGCGTTGCCCAGCCTGCCGCTGGAATGCCATCAGGAACTGCTTCAGAGAGCGAGGACGATTCGCGCTTCGTCTCCGAAGCGAAGTTCTATCAGAAGCTGCCCAATCGCAAGATCAAGTGCAAGCTCTGTCCGCGCGAGTGCGCGGTGGGAGACAAGGAGCGCGGCTACTGCGGCGTGCGCGAAAATCGCGGCGGAACTTACTACACACTGGTCCATTCACGGGTCTGTGCGGCGCACGTTGATCCCGTCGAGAAGAAGCCGCTATTCCACTATCTGCCAGGGACGAATGCGTTTTCGCTGGCTACGGCCGGATGTAACGTCAACTGCAAATTCTGCCAGAACTGGGAGATCTCGCAGTCGCGTCCCGAGCAGGTTCCCGGCCAGTACACGCCTCCGCAACGCGTCGCCGAGTTAGCCAAACAAAATAGCTGTCCGACGATTGCTTACACCTACAGCGAGCCGGTGGTATGGTCTGAATTTCTGATGGACGCTGCCGATGCGGGACACGCGGCCGGCATTCGCAGCATTGTCGTCTCGAACGGTTATATGCAGGAAGAAGCCTTGAAGGCAGCCTACGGAAAGATGGACGCCGTCAAGATCGATCTGAAATCCTTCTCCGAGTCCTACTATCGCCAGGTTGTCACGGGGCAATTGAAGCCGGTGCTGGATTCGCTTGTAACTCTGCGCAAGATGGGTAAGTGGACGGAGATTGTCTATCTCGTGATTCCCACTCTGAATGACAGTGATGAGGAATTTCGCGGTCTGGCCCAGTGGATCAAGGCGAATCTGGGTGCGGACGTGCCTTTGCATTTCACGCAATATCATCCCGAATATCTATTGAAGAATTTGCCCATCACGCCGGTGCCCACTCTGGAACGCGCCAAGGCGATTGCCGATGCCGAGGGCTTGCATTTCGTATATATTGGCAATGTGCCGGGGCATCCTGAGCAAAATACTTACTGCCCCAAGTGCCGCAAGATGTTAGTCGAGCGCGTGGGGTTTACCGCCAGCCAGATGCTGATTCGCAAGAGCAGTTGTCCGTTCTGCCAACAGCCTATTCCCGGCGTCTGGCACGTATGAGAATGCAGTGGAGGTTTCGCAGATGAACATCGTCATCACTCAGGCAGCCTTATTGCTGGCGCCGCCGATCTTGGCTCTGCTGGTCTTTACGCCCTTCAAGCACGCCGGTCTCGGCGATCAACCGAAGATCCGGCAAGCAGCCGTCGCCGGCAGCTTTTATCCGGACGACCCCAAAGTTCTCTCCGCGATGATCGACGATATGCTGGCCAAGGTCTCATCGCCTCCAGTTTCCGAACCGATTCTCGCCGTGGTCGCGCCACACGCCGGCTATCAGTTCTCGGGCCCCGTAGCTGCGTATACGTATGCCGCATTGAAGGGACACAAATTCACGCGCGTCGTAGTAATTGCGCCGTCGCACTACGAGGCCTTCGATTATTCCAGCGTCTATGAAGGCGACGCCTATGCGACGCCGCTGGGCAACGTGCCGGTGGACAAGGCCTTCGCGCAAAAACTGGTTACGATGAGTTCGACGATGAAGCTCTCCAGCCAGGGACACGATCCCACATCCAAGGGCGGCGAGCACGCGGTCGAGGTTGAATTGCCGTGGTTGCAAAAAGTGCTGGGTAATTTTGAAGTTGTGCCCATCGTGATGGGAAACCAGAGTTACGAAAACAGCCGCGCGCTGGGTATGGCGCTGGCAAAGCTGATCAAATCCGGCGGCAAGGAAGGCGAGACGCTGGTGCTGGCCAGCTCCGATCTCTCGCACTATCACCCCTACGATGACGCGGTGAAGATGGATCACAAAACCCTCGACGCACTTCAGGCGTGGGACTACTTCAGTATGTCGCGTAACTTTCAGACGCGAATATGGGAGGCTTGCGGCGGCGCGCCCATCGTGGCCGCGATGATCTACGCCGAGCGCATGGGCGCCAATCAGGCGCGGGTGCTGAAGTATGCGAACTCCGGCGATGTTACTGGCGATCACTCACGCGTTGTCGGATACAGCGCGGATGTATTTGTGAAAGCGAATGGCGGAAAGGCGCAGGAAACTCCGTTCTCGCTGAGCGATCCGGAAAAGAGCGAGCTGCTCGCGCTCGCGCGCAAGTCGGTGGAATATGCGATTCAGAAGGGTGAAGTCTATGAACCGCCGGCCAGCTCGAGCGCAGCGCTGAACCAGGAGCGCGGCGCATTCGTAACTCTGACCGAGGCCGGCGCTCTTCGCGGATGCATCGGCTACACCTCTGCGATCATGCCGCTCTACATCACCGTGCGCGACACGGCCACGCACGCCGCGCTGCACGATCGTCGTTTTTCACCCGTTACTGCATCGGAGCTACCGCGGCTCGAATATGAAGTCTCCGTGCTTTCGCCGCTGCGCCGCGTGACGGATGTGCAACAGATCAGAATCGGCGAACACGGACTGCTGATGAAGAACGGCGACAACGAGGGGCTGCTGCTTCCGCAGGTTCCGGTGGAACAGAAGTGGGACCGGCAAACCTTCCTCGAACAGACCTGCCGCAAGGCGCAGATGGACTCCGGCTGCTGGAAGGATGAGGATACGGATATTTTCAGTTTCACGGCGGTGGTCTTCAACGAACACAAGCTGTGAGGGCAAACTTTTTCTATTGCGAAGAAGTTGGGTGCCCCAGGTTTCGATTTTCTGAGATATGGGAAACCACAACGCTATTTAACAAGAATCAGCGCTCCTCTTGTTGCAGGCAAACCCGCGCGGCCAGCAGCATTGGCGCCAGGTTCACCGCCGCGCAGAGCCATGCGGTCTTCCAGAATCCAAAGACCGGGATGAGATAGCCGCTCAGCACCAGAGCGCCCGCGCTGCCTCCCAGCAGATCGATGCCATAGAGCAAACCGAGCCTTCGATCCCCGCTGCCGCCGAAGATTTGCGTCGCGATGGGAAACTGATAGCCGCCCAGAATGCCCGCGAGCGCGGCCAGCGCAGGAAAGACGCACTGCGCGGCTAGCCACGTTGCCGCTGCCCCGGAAGTCTTCGCGAGCAGGCTGATCACTAACATCAGTGCCGGACAAGAGAGCGCGAGAGGCAACTGCGTGAAGGCAACAGCACGGCCAGCAGAACCGTCACCGCGCCGGATGCGGCGCATTCCTAGCCAGCTTCCCAACGCGATGCCGGCCATGCACAGCGCGATCAGAATCGCGAGTTGATGATAAACGTAACCGTAGATCGATTGGAAGGCAAGCAGCAGAAAGATTTCCAGCGCCATCAGCGTGAAGCCCGTCGCGGCCATCGAGCAGGCAGCCGCAGCCCGCGCGCGCTGCTCGCTGGCGGGCACAAACGCAAGAAGCGTTGCCAGCAATAACAAAACAATCAAGACTACGCCGAGGATAAGTGAGAAGCGCAGATGCCCAGCGGCACGCAACCAGCCGGCATAGTCGGGCTTGAATTGCGCGCTCCACAATACGCTGTTGAAGTAGTAGGCGATGGGTGCGAAGTCGCGATTGACGGGCGTCGCACCCAATGGCTGCAACTCGCCGCGCACCTGCTCCATGCGATCGGGCATCATGCGGAAGGGGATGAAGTATTCGCGCACGTACTGTGTCTTCAGGTTGCGTTCGAGCAGCCGCGCAACCAGCACGCGTGGATCGCCGGTAAGAAGATCTGATTGCGTCGCTGCAAAGAAATGAATCGTCTCGCCGGGCAGTGCGACAACGTACGGAAATACTTCGCTCAATGTGCGGTTGATGCAGCGCAGAAACTCTTGCAAGTCGGGGCTGATGCTCTCCTCCGACGAGCGCAGTTGAAAAGAAAACACCCCACCCTGTGCCAGATGGTCGCGCGCAATACGGAAAAACTCGGCGGTATAGAACCTGTTCAGTTGCGCAGTCTGAGGATCGGGTACATTCACGACGATCACATCGAATCGGTCGTGCGTTGAGTTCAGATAGCGCCGGCCATCGGCGTAGTGCAGATGCACGCGGGGATCAGTAGCGAGAGGCCTGAACGCAGATACAAAAAACTCACGAGTAACATCGATCAGAGCGGGGTCCAGCTCGACCAGGTCGATCTGTTCGACTGTGGGATGCCGGAGCGCTTGGGCGACGCTATTGTTTGCGCTGCCGCCGATCAGCAAAATGCGCCTCGGCGCCGGATGCTCCAGCAGCGCATAGTGTACGGATTCTTCAGCGGCGCTTTCGTCCGGCGAGTTGGCAAGGATCAGACCATTCTCATACAGACTGCGGATGTTGCCGGTCTCAGTCACCGCAAGATTTCCGTAGATCGAGTCGCGCGATTCGATCAGGTGGAAGCCGCGCCATTGGCGCGTTTGCACTTGCCTCTCCAGCCAAGGAGCAATACGAACCAGAAGAATGATTGCCAGCAGCAACGCCTCCATGACCGCAGTAGCAATCTGCTTGCGGCTCATGCGCAACATGAGAAAGAATGCCATCGACAGGTTCAGCAGCAGCACGATTCCGGCAATCTGAAACGGATCAAGAAAGCGCAGCAGCACGAGGCTTGAGACGAGGCCTCCGACAGCGGAGCCGATAGCTTCCAGCAGGTAGGCCGCGCTGGCGGCCCCACGCGCGTGAACGCCGCACTCCTCGCCGTAAAGGCGCGCCACTGCCACAAATAGTGCGCCGGCAACGATGCAAAAGACGCTCAGGCAAGCCAAAGATGCAAGCAGCACCGGAAGCGGACCGACCAGCTCGCCCGGCACCGTTTGAAAATAGCTCTTGCTCAAACGCAATGCCCAGACGGTGAGCGGCAAGCTGACGCCGAGCAGGCATTCGAGCGCGGCCACCATCCAGCGTGCGCTGCTTCCGCGCCGCACCAGATAGCCACAGAGGATGCTCCCGGCAGCGGTCCAGAAGAGCCATGTGGCCAGCAGAATGCCCAGCGAAATTTCGTTGCCGTTGAAGACGACAATCAGCTCGCGCATCAGCACGATCTGGCCGAGGACGGCGCTGAAGCCGATCAGCATCAGTGCCGCCTTGACGGCAAACGGGCCTCTTGCTTCTTTATCTGCGACGGATTGTATGGGCATATTCATTCGAGTGGAATCAGGAGTGGTTCAGCGAAAACAATTGCGAAAGTGGACTTTCCCAAACGATAAACCTCTTCCAAAACGAGACAGAACGTGAGACGCAGCATCTCATGAAACTAATGTAACGAATTTAGGTCGAATAACACGAGCAGATAATTACTCTGCGCAGTTGCCGCAATCCGGCGGGTTAACTTAATCAGTTTTTTCCCTATGTTGTTGTGACCGAGCAAGGCATCGCGTACGAGCATGGCAAGTCGCTGCGCGAACAGGCAGAGGCGCTGATCGCCATTGCCGAACCGTGCTTCAGAGATGAGCTGGAAGATTTCGCAGTGCGTTCGCATTACATGAAGCGCAAGCCTACGGCGGTCCAGCTGACCTGAAGGTTCGCCGGAGATGAGCGGGAATAACGGATGTGGTGAAGAAGGGCCGCGGATTGCTGCACGTGGATGTGGATGTGTGCAAGGGCTGCGGGCTTTGCGTGGAAGCCTGTCCACCGATGGTGATCGCGACGAGCGAGCACTTGAATCACTACGGCTAGTGTATATCGCTACTCTTGTTTCTTTGCTTTAGGCGTAAGCTTGCGCAGGACAAACTCCTGCAAAATGCTGCTGACCATGCGCTCGCCGGTGTCGATCAAGACGTTTTGCAGCACCAGCTCCGCTCCGCGATTCGACTCCGGATAATAGGCATTCGAAATGGCGGCTGAGGCAATATCACCACCGATGCTCGAGTAGTTGATCTCCCGCCTTCCATTGTCTCCCTTGCAGAGAAATGGATTAGCGAGCGCGTGCATCAAACGGGACTTCTTTGTGCCCGTGCCCTGGTAGAAGTAACGTGGGTCCTGGTGCAGAATCGTTGGCAAGATGGCGCCGCCGAACATGATGTCGGTAACGCCGCCCGCATAAACAGCGCCGACGCGTTGGCCGTACCCCTTCCAACCCTGAACGTAGTTGGGAGTGTCCGCAGCCTGATCGATGGCGCCCAGGAAAGCCGCGCCAATATAACTGATCGGATCAACCGAGACTCGGAAGGCGAGCTTGAACTTCAGCTTTGCCGTGAGTGGCGCGGGGTTGGGATCATAGACAACGTAAAAATTCGGAATAATTCCCAGAATGCGCTGCTGTTCTTCAACCTTGACCTGCTCGACGGCGATCTCATCGGGGGATGAATACACCGTTACAGAGGTCACATTCCCTTCGACCTGGAGCTTGCAATCCGTCAAAAACAAAAACTGGCCCGGAGTGAGGGTCACGGTAGCCGAGTTCCAGGTCACAAACCCCTTAGCGCTGACGGTGACATGGTAAGCGGTTCCCGGCGTGAGACCGGAGAATTGAAAAAATCCATTGACATCCACCACAATCGTGCGGCGGTCGGTGAGCGCAGGGCCATCAAGTACGGCCTTGGCCTCCGGAATGAGGTCGCCGTTTACATCCACCACCGTACCGCTGATACTTGCAAGCTGCGGATCGGAGACGGCAGCCGGCGCTCCGCCCTTGCCGCGTGCGCCGGGTTGTTGCGCCGGCTTCTGCTGCGCCAACGGCTCAATCGCGGCCACCTCGGTCTGCGCCTGCGGAGCATCGGGAAGCTCCGCAACGGCTGTCAGTGCGGATACCGGCGTCTGAGCAAGAGCAGCAGGGGGCAACGCCAAAAGGCTAGACCCGGCCGCAAGCGTTGCCAGAAGAATATAAAGACCTAAACGCATTCATTCACCAGTCGCAAAATCAGCGCTCCCCAAGGCCGCTCACCTTATATAGCTGAATCGAACTCAAGAGGTGCTCATTAAAGGATAAATCACCCGCTTCGCGCACGCTTTGACCGTCGCTTCGCATGGGTAACATTTCACGGGATTTATGCAGTTCCTTCAGGTTAGACGTACATCTCTCCTCTTCGGTTGCAGCGTTGCCTCGGAACACTCCAAAGAGGCGGGTGGCGGCTTCGTTTGCGCCCTGCCGTGTCGAGGAGTTCATCCTTCACATCGCGTTTAGAGCGTGTAAGGAATCCGCACTCCTGGAGTGCCCGCGGGAAAGGCACGCGTGTTGCGGGTGATGAGAACCCGGCCGGAGCCTTCGGCGGTTGCCTGGATGACGGCGTCGGGCAGTTTGATCCTGCCGCCTCTGTGCAACAGGAATGTCCGTTCGGCCACATCGGCTCCGAGGGGCAGGGTGTAGAAGTTCAGCAGGAAAGCGCGCGCATCCGCTTCATTGGCGGCGGTCGAGCCCGCCATCACTTCCATCCAACTGATGATGCTGATCGCGCGGTCCGCGTGCCGGTCACACTCGGCGCGAGCCTGCGGAATGCCGCGCAGGTAATCGATGAGAATGTTGGTGTCGAAGAGAACCGGCGTGCTTATCATTCCGCCCGCATCCTCTCCTGATACGCAACTCCGTCCTCTGAAAACTCGGACCATGCTCCAAAGGCCGCATGGTTCATCCTCTGGCGATGGGGCGCAAGCGAGGCCGCGACGGATTGGCGCACAAACTCGGCTCGCGAGACGGAGAGCTTTTTGGCCACTTGCGTAAGCAGCTTGAGATCTTCTTCCGGAATGTCAATCAGTGTGCGCATAAGGCCATCGCGATATACAAGAAGTATATCATAATTTGATGACAATGTATATCGTTTCTGGACCGCTCCAGGTAGCGCACCTGGCTAGTTCTCTAGTTTTGAAGACATTTCATCGTCGATTGCAGAGACGTATTTCGCGTCAATTCCTCCCATGCGCTTCGCCACAAGGTTGAAGCATAAAGCCGCCGCCGCGCCGGTTATCCACCCCGATATGGCATAGGCGATAATCTCAGCCAAGCAAAGGAATAGGTTATAGGCAATGTTGGTTGAACGTTGCAGTTTGAGGTTGAAGTTGAGATAGATGAGGGGCGCAACCACGCCAATTGGCAGAGTCAAGTACTCCGCGTCAGAGAACGCAAACTGACAAAAACCAATGACTCCGAGAAAAGCGTAGACAACAGACATCACGCGAGCGACCGGTTCAAATCGGACGGAAATGATGCGCATATCATTACCTCGAAAAGCAGCCTAAGCTGCACCTTCTCACACGGCAAAATCAATAAATCCCCGCTGCGGATCGGTCGAGATCAGCTTGACTGTCACCTTGTCGCCCACGTCTAGGCCCTTGCCGCCGCTGACTACCATGCCATCCACGTGAGGGTTGAGAGTCCGCACAAAGACGCCGTAGTTGTTGACTCCGGTGACGATGGCCGGGAAGCTCTGGCCGATGCGCGGATGCAGCACGACAGCCGCGATGCGCTTCTGCATCTCGCGCTCTACCTTGCGGGCGTTGTCTTCCATCAGTGTGCAGTGGACCGCGATGGCGTTGAGGTCGTCGGCGGAATAAGGCTGCGCCGCCTTGGCCAGCCACGCCTTCATCAGCCGCTGCGTCACCACGTCCGGGAAGCGGCGATTGGGTGCGGTCGAGTGAGTGTAATCCTGCACGGCCAGGCCGAAGTGGCCGGGAGAAACTTCGTTCGGCTTCACCAGCACGTATTCGCCGGGACCCATCAGCTTGACGACGGCCAGCGACAGGTCGGGAAAGTGGTCGGGGTCCTTCTGCTTCTGCGCCAATAAAAAGTCATTGAGCGCCTTGGAGTCCGGCACGGCAGGCAGCGTGGTGCCCAGACCCTGGGCCAGCTCGACGATGCGATCCCAGCGCTTGGGCGTGCGCACAATGCGGCGAATCGAGGCGACACCGGCAGCCTCAAAGGTGCGTGCGATGACGCCGTTGGCCGCGACCATGAATTCTTCAATCAATGAAGTGGCGCGATTCTTCTCCAGGCGCGCGATATCGACCGCCTGATCGGCAAGCATAACGGGGCGAGTCTCCATGGTCTCCAAATCCAGCGCGCCGTGCTGGAAGCGCCCGCCGACCATGCGCTGCGCAGCCGTGTCTTGCAGCTTGAGCTGCGCCGCCAAATCGGCGTTGGCTGCCACCTTGGCTGGCGCAGGCCCGCGGCCCTCCAGCCACGCGCCCACGGCGTTATAGGCCAGTTGCGCGCGATTGCGAACCAGCGCCCGGTAACATCTTCCATCTGTCGCCGTGCCCGCCTGGTCCACCGAATACTCGATCACCAAGGCCACGCGATCTTCATTTTCATTCAGAGAGGTAATGCCCTCGGAAAGCTCAGCCGGCAGCATGGGAAAGACCTTGACGCCGGTGTAAACCGAGGTCGTTTCGCTCTTGGCGTGGCCGTCGAGAACCGTTCCCTCGGCAACACGCGCATCCACGTCAGCCACGCCGATCAGCACACGAATGCGGCCATCGGGCAGTTGCTCGGCCCACTCAATCTGATCTAAATCTCGTGAGGTATCGTTGTCGATCGAGGACCAGAGCAGGTTGCGCATATCCCGTGCGCCGGCTACGACGGGCAACGCGGGATGGGCCTGGATCGCGGCCAGTTCGGTAGCGGCGGCGGTGGGAAAATCCGGCTGGAAGCCGTGTTCGATCATCGCGGCATGGGCGGCAACAACAAGATTGAAGTGGATGGGCTGGCTAGAATGCATGAGAATGGCTCCTTCAAACTGAAAGCCAAGCCTACCACGCCAGACCACCTGCGGTGGAGCCAACCACCTGCGGTGGGGCCAACCACCTGCGGTGGGGCCAATCGCTCGCTTTTCGCTCGCAAGAGTCCTCTGGGATTTATTGAATGCCGAGATCGGTTAGCACTTTGGGCTTGGCCTCATCCTGAACCAGCAGGTTGTGGCAGGCCGAGCAGTCCTGCGTAATGCTCGCGCCGCCTTTGGCCGCGTGGTCGCCATCGTGGCAGCGCCAGCAGCCTGGATACTCCGTGTGGCCGATGTGGTTCGGATGCGTTCCCCAGGTCACCTTCATGAAGGGGAAGACATTCTGGCTGTAGAGGGTCACCAGCGCCTCGCCCGCCGAGTCGATCAGCGCGGCCTTGCTGCTGAGCACCTCGGGATGCTCGGAGCGATAGAAGGCTCGAAGCTCATCGGGTATCTTCACGCTCGCCTCAGCCTCGCTCGCGTAATTGGCCTTGAGCAGCTCCAGTCCCTTCTTGTGAACCCAAGGCAGGTCGGGACTTACCGCACCCTCGGCCATCGCCCGATTGAGCGCGTCTTCCGCGGTGACAAATGTGTGCGCCGCGCGATTGTGGCAGTCGATGCAATCCATCACCCGCCGCTCGCCCTGAGGAGGTGCGCTGCCCGCCGGCAAAGTGGTAAAGACCGTTTCGGAGCCATCTTCGTTGCGCTTCTGCACCCAGGGGATGGTGGTGCGCGTTGGATCGGTGGCAATGTACTCGATGTGGCCCAGGTGAACGCCGTGGATGCCGGTAAGATGCGAGAGCGAATCTCGCCCGCCCAGATGCAGCACCAGCACCGTTTGCGTCTCGGTATTCTTTTCGTCGTCGGCAAAGTTGGACTTCACCAGCAGCTTTTCGCCAATGAAGCGGGCCGGCGTGTGGCAGCCCTCGCAGATATAGCGCGCCGGGCGCAGGTTCATCACTGGCGAGGGAATCGGCGTGGGATAGTCGGGAATGAGCCGGGGAGCGATGGGCGCCAGGGGGTGAAGGCTGACCTCGATCAGTTGCTTGGTGCCGTTCACCTTGGCGGCAAAGTAAGAAGCCGCGCCCGAGCCGATGTGGCAATCCACGCAAGCCACATGAGAGTGCGCGGAGATTTTATAGGCCGTATACTCCGGGTGCATCACGTGGCAGCTCTGCCCGCAGAACTGCGGCGAATCCATGTAGGCCGCGCCGCGATAACTGGCCACCGAAACCACCAGGAAGTTGACAATGGTGGCCACCAGCACGATGTCCACGCCATGGCGAAAGATACGGTCGTTGAAATCGACCTTGGGAAACTCCGCCGGAATCAGCCCGGCTTTTAGCAGTTTTCGGCGGCGTAGCCACACACCCACCGGAATCAGCGCCAATCCCGCTACAAACAGAACGGGTAAAAACAGAAAGAAGATCAGTCCGAGATAGGGGTTGTCATTGGGCCGGCCGAGAATCTCTACCAGCCAATAGCCGATCATGGTCACGCCGGAGGCGGTGGTGATCGCTCCGCCGGCAAGACTGATAGGGTTGTTGCCAAAAAACAGCGCCGGCCGCAGCCAGCCTTCACGAAACCTCTGAAACGCTTGCACACTTTCCCCCACGTACAAAAATGGAGATAGCGGAGTTAGCCTGATTGGCATACGCGCAGCAAGGCCGACTCCGCTTCATATCCCAACTTCGCGGCCAGCCGCGGCCCTTACTGGCGGGGCGACAGCGGCTGCGGGTACATCTAGTGCGAACCGGAAGCGCAAGCGCGGTAGAAGTTAACCGCTTCCGTGATCTGTGCGTCGGTGAGTCCGGCCACTGGCTTCATCTTGCCCTTGCCGTTCTTGACCGCGGCAACCATTTGGGCCACGGTGAGGGCCTTGATCGCCGGATCGGAGACCGCCTTGACGCCCATATTCTTGGCCATTCCCGCGCTGGGGACGCCCGCGGCCCCATGGCACATCGCGCATTTGGCTTTGTAGGTTGCTTCGCCGCCGGATTGCGCAAAGCCCACGGCGCCGGCCAGCAACACTGTCGCCAACACCACCTGGAATCGAATCATCTTTGCCATTGACTCTCCTTTGTACTTCCACTCCGCCAGACTGCGGCAACGCGCACGGATTGTTCTTCGCCCCGGACTCCCGCGTCCGCAATTCGCCGCCTTAGCTAGCTCGGCAATAGAATACATCCCGCACACCCCAGCGCAAGCTCTTGGATCAGGTCAACAGTATCAAGCTCAGCTTACTTCATCAACGAGCGAAAATACTCCACCACTTCCTTGAACTGGGGGTCGGTGAGCTTGTCCTTGTATGCTGGCATTTTACCCGCGCCATTCTTGGTGATGTCAATCATCGCCGCCAAGCTCATCTTCTCGACCGCCGGATCGGTAACAGGCTTTACCTTCCATACCTTGCCGAGTCCGGAATCAGCAAGCCCGGTGGCGCCATGGCAGCCAGCGCATTTGGCTTTGTAAGTGCCTGCTCCGGCGGTTTGCGCAATGCCCGCAACGTTAGCCAAAAACGCCACAGCCGCCAGCACCAACATCGAACGAATCGTTTTGCTCATGTCGATCTCCTGCATCCGGTCCTCCCCGCTCGTCTTCAAAGGAGGCGGCTTCAATCAGAACTCGTAGTGCATTGAAATGGTCACGTTATTGGCATGGAAGTTACGCGGCGCGGTCAGGCCGGAAGACGGTTCGGTCAGGCCGGTCGGCCCGGTGAGCGTGGAAGAGGTACAAGGAACAATCCCTGCCTCTGCCGCGATCGAGGTTGCCGTACTGCAGAACGGCGAACCGGAGGGACCGCCCTCGCCATAGCCGTAGTAGTTGTAATCGGCCTTCACAATCCAGCCAGGATGAATCGTCCATGCCAGATTTACGAAGGGCGACTGATACTTGGAGACCAGCGAGCCGTTGACGTCGCGGGCATCGTTGAAGAACCGCGTGCCGTTCACATCGCTGATGCGATAGCCCAAATTGGCGTGAATGGATTTGACTGGGGACGCCGTGAGCGCCGCCGATACATACTGCGTTGGAGCCTTCATGAAATCCTTGGCATACCAATCCTCAAGCGCCGCGCCACTAAGCTCCGTAGCGGCCGTAGCGCCTCTTCCGAATATGTTCGGGCATACGGTGCTGGTGGCGGTTTGCACGGCTCCGGGCAATGCAGCACCCGCAGCGCCATTCAAGTAGCAGATGTTGGTCGACGCATATACCTCACTGTATGCGTAGTTGAGGTCGAGCCCGTAGTGCTCATTGGGAGACAACACCGTACCCACGCTGAAAACCCGGCTGTAATCGACATGCTGGAGCGGGCCTTCATACGGGGTACCGGCTGCGGCGGTTCCGTTGGGAGCCGGGCTTGCCGAAGGAGGGGTGAACAACGCCACCGTAGCCTGATTGTTGTTGGTGTTGTTGTGCCGCTCCAGGTCGTTATAGGCGCCCGTGATCGTCACCCAGGGCTTTGGCCTGTATAGCGTATGCACTCGGTAGTGCTTGGTTTGCCGCGGGCCGACCGGCGTGAATGCGTTGTCGTCGTACAGCACCTCAACCGTGCCGTTGACATTCCAATTGTTGGCGGGACGCACGGCTGCGTTGAAGATTGCGCCGTTTTCGTTGATGGTAACGGTGCCGTTTGTCGTTGCGCCCGGCGCCAAAGGACTGTTCCCTGGATTCCCGCCGGGATCAACAGGTGGACCGGCGCTAAACACATTCTCCGCAATCATGTGGGTGCGATAGCGGTAGGTGAGCGAGAGGGTGGCGCGCGACGAAGCATCCCAGCTCCCCGTCAGATTATTGGTCAGGAAGCGCTGGCCAAAGTAAGCTGGCATCGGAGTGCCGATGGCGGGGCTGCCTTCAAAGGTGGAGGCGCCAATGGCCGCGGTAGCAGTGATCAAAGTGGGGTAGTTGATACCTGCGTTGCCCGAGGAGATAGCTGTATCCGTGGGTGTCTTCAGGGTGATTCCGCTGGTGATGTCGGCCGTGCCCGGCTGGTGGACATTGGAGTAATCAATTTGATCGGAGAGACTGAATGTCTTCATTACCTGCCAGACAATGCCATAATCGGCGGATACGACCTCCCGCTTTGCGCTCGCGTTGCCCGTATAGCTAAGCGAGCGGACGCCATAGTAGCCCGTCGTCACACCAGCGGTTTTTACCGCCGTTTCATTCAGCCCCTGGTAGCTGTCGTAGTAGTTGGGCAGATTCATATTCGCGTTGGTGTAGCGGAAATCGCCGTTCATCGAGATGTTCTTGATGCTGGAACTCTGGAACCGGAAGATCTCCGTGGGATAGAGAATGCGAGTTGGCTGCGTACGCGTGTAGTTGGTCACAGCCGAACAGAAAGGGCTGATGACGGGCAGGCCACCGGAGGTTTGCGGCGCCGAGAAGACCGGACTCGAAGCTGCGGCGAAGGTGTCGCAGGAATCCCTGAGAGGCGTCAGGCTGTCGTAATTGTTCAGCGCCACCTTGGTTCCATCCAACTCCTGGGCGATGAAGCTGCCGGGGGTCAGATTGAAATAAGAGTCGGCCTTGTAGTGGTCGATCTGCTCTTCAAAGGTCAGCATCGTGCCCCGTACTGGCTTCCAGTCGATAGCCCCGGTGAAATCGTCGGTGCTGTTGCGCTGGTACTCAGCAAGAATGGCATCGCCTGTGGCGAACTGATACCCGCTGGGACTCAGGCTCGGTCCCTGGAAGATATTCTGCGAATACGCCACCCGGAACGTCACCTTCGAAAGCGGTAAGATCGTCAAGCTGGTGTCCGTCATGCGCCGCACGGTGTTGAACAGCACCGAAGACTGGTTTACCTGCGGCCATGCCAGTGGGGTGGTGGACCCGGTTACGGGAATCGACTGTCCCCCAGGGATATTCGGGTTGCCCAGCAGATCGTAGTCAAAATACTGGCGGTCGCGGCGGAAGACTCCCGTGAACTCGTAGAGCTTGCCCTTGGAGAAGTCCATCTTGGCAAAGTTGTTCGGATCGCCGCCAACGCCGTTGCTGAAGGCCTTGAGAACATCGAAAAGAGGATGCTTGTTGCCTGGCAGCGCGCGCATCTCGAAGCTCTCGCCCAGCACCCGCGGACCGGAATGCAGATTGACCAGAGTGTCGTACATCGCTCCGCTGCCCTTGATGCTGGCCATGCGCCCTCCCAGGTCCAGGGACTCATGGACGGTATACCCGTCCGGGGCAACCGTCTGCTGAGCCGGTGCCGGAAAGGGCGCGGCAGGCGTCGGATTCTGGGCGGCGGCGACGCCCGCCATCATCAACAAGGAGATCCCAATGCACCCAGCGATGCGCTGGATCAGTGCAAGAGTGGGCTGTGGACTGGACAGCCGGAAAAACCAGCCGATCTTCTTCATAAGAAGTCTCACCTGAAAAATCTGTCTTGCTGACATCGAAAACCTGAAAGTCTTGCGCCAAGCCGCTGCTGGATCAGGGCCGCGCTGTCCGATGGTTCCGGAGGACGCGGCCAGATCCTTTACCTGAGGAATGCGGCATTGAGGTTGGACCCATGAATAAAGGTGTGGCAGCTGATGCAGGGCGTAAGCTCCGCCGATCCTGCGTTCATCCCGTGAACCGTGCCCGCGGCGACAGGGCTATGGCACTGGTTGCACAACGTGTTGATATTCGGCATATTCAACAGCCGGGCATTCTGAGATCCATGCGGTGTGTGGCAGCCCAGGCAGCCCTCCGCCTTCACTGCGGCGTGCTCGTAAACGAACGGCCCGCGCGTCTCGGTATGGCACTTCGTGCAGATCGCGTTCTGATCCGCCGTCGACTTCAGGTTGTTGTTCCCGAAAGAGCCGTGAATGTCATGGCAGTCGTTGCACTTGATCAGGCCTTCATTCACGCGGTGGTGAAAGGGCATATCAAAGGCCGGCTTCACGTCGCTGTGGCACTGATAGCAGAGCTTGGGCTGCTCGGCTTTGAGCAGCTGATCTTCTTCCTTGCTGGCGTGAACGCTGTGGCAGCTCACGCAGCTTACGCCCGCCTTGGCATGAGGAGAACGGTCAAAGTTGGGATGCGCTCCCGCGTGGCAGCTCTGGCACTTTTCATCCACTTCCTTGGCCGTAGCCTTGGCAGGATTGAAGATCTTCGTCGTGTCGCCGCCGCCGTCAACGTGAGCCTTGCCCGCGCCGTGGCAGTTCTCGCAGGTAACCCCCGCGCTGCCATGCATCAGGGCCATCTTGACGTGAGGGTTGGTCGAAAACCCTTTGGCGATCGCTTCGTGGCAGGTTGCGCAGGTCTCCGCGCCCACAAAATCCGACGGTGCTGCCTCTTTGGCCGCCAGTTTGCCGCCGGAGGCCTGAGCTGTCACTACAGGGACGCACAGCATACCAGCGCCCAGAATCAACATCAAACAAGCTCGCAGCCCCGGCTTCTTGCCCAGAGCCGCACCAACCGGCAATTGCGTGACAGGCCAATCTCTATGCATCAAAATACCACCTTGGTTGTTCTTACAGCCACTTACGCAAACAATCTTACCGCCGTCCGGCAGAAGATACCCCCTGGGAAACTCCGGCCCACGGCAGCAGCACCGGCCATGCTGACGCTGAAGGAGCGCCTTGTGCGGAGCATCACTTCATGGGCAGAATCCTACTTTTTCGCTCATGGATCAAACTGTGATGTCTGTCACATACGATTGAAACGTGCATTCTCGAATGAGTTTCCTCATCCAAAGTGACCCAGAACTCATTTGCGCACAAATCTTCAACCGCCGCAAGGAAAATCACGTGGACCGGCTCTTGCGACCACTCCCACCCGAAACCGGCGATGCTCACTTGGGAAAGACACTTCCTTCGGCAGGAAAACAGAAGACAGCCTTCCACGCTGTGCAAAACAGTACACTTCCCCACTCTCGAAATCTGCAAAATGCGCTCCGCCCTCGGGTTATCTCCCACCACCGTATGCCTTTGCCTTCGATCCATGGCAACTCCAGCCCCCGAACAGGAGAAATTGCGCCGCGAAGAAAAGCTCAGAGTTGAATCCCCAGTGAATAGGAGGTTGCATGGACGTGAGGCCCATCACATCCATAGCCGCCTCCGTTCCTGCAAACTTCCTTCAGATATCAATCTCTTTTCCGGGGGGCTTGGAGCCTATTCGCCTCCTCACGTCGAGCCGGCCACTGCGGCAGAGTGCAGGGTTTGTCCGCCGTCTCAGGTGAGGAGATTGAACGGCAGCGGACGGCCGAAGATCATGATGAACGCGGAGAACCCGGCAGCAACACACTCACGGCTGAAACACATCGCCCGGCAAGTTCCAGTCGGATGCGCGGCCTGCTCCAATCGCCGCCCCGGCTGGTTCTGTTCCCTGGGCAGCACCGTATTGGCCGAACTCGAATTGGTCACCAGCACAATCTCTCTGCACGCGCAGTCTTCGCTCTTTACTCAGGGCGACGATGCCCGCTGCCTCTACCTGATCTGCGGCGGCTACCTCAAGCTCACCGCCGGACACCAGCAAGACCGTCAGATGATTGTCCGCGTCGCCGGACCCGGCTCCATGCTCGGCCTATACGCGGTGCTCTCCCACGGACTTTATGAGGTCTCTGCCGAGACGCTGACCGCCGCCCAACTCCGTCCCATCGAGCGAGACCGCTTCCTCGCCTTCCTGCGCAACCACAAAGAAGCACAGATGCGCGCCGTCCAGTGCATCTGCCAGGAGTATCGTTTCGCCCTGCAGGACGCCTGCCGAATCGCCCTGGCCGAGACCGTCGCCGCCCGCCTGGGACGCCTGCTCCTCGAGCTCGCCCATCAGATCGGCGAGCAGCTCGATAGCGGCGGATTCCGCTTCCCGCTCCTGCTCACCCACGAGGAGATGGCCTCGATGGCCTGCACCACCCGCGAAACCGTCACCCGCACCCTGGGACAGTTCCGCAAAGACGGTTGGATCTCCATCGAAGACTCCCTGATCACTATTCACGATCAGGAGCAGTTGCAAATGCTGAACTAATCCTCTGAATCTGAAATTCATGTCAATCCAACCGAACGGAATTGGGCGCGCGGCTGGGACCCACGGCGGATGTTTTGTGTCCAAACGGGCCGCCGATCGCTCCGCAGCGGCTGGACATTTCGAGATGACTAGTGATATGACTATATGGGCGGGGGTTTCCCATGGCATGGCAGGTTTACGACGCAAAGGCGCGATTCAGCGAATTCCTCGACGCCACACTCAAGGACGGCCCGCAAATACTCACGCGCCGCGGGGTGGAAACGGCCGTGCTGGTTCCTATCGACGAGTGGAAGCACTTGAAGGAGCGCGCCCGGCAATCCATCCCTGACCCTCTGCTTGATCCCAATGGCCAGCATGACACTCCCTTTGGCCCGCGCAGACCCTTCAAGCTCCGCCCTTTTGATTTCGGAGATGTTGAGTAGGCATGGTCTACCTTCTTGACAACAATGTCGTCTCGGAGCTGCGAAAGCCCCGTCCACGTGGTGCTGTCGTTGCCTGGCGACGCTCGATTCCGCTGCATCAGCTTGCCGTGCCTGCCGTTGTCGTCGCCGAAATACAGGCCGGAATCGAGATCACGCGCCTGCGAGATGCCGCAAAGGCCGATGAACTCGAAAAATGGTTGGACGGTGTGATGAGTTACTACACAATCCTCCCCGCGGATGGAATGATCTACCGTGAATGGGCGCGCTTGATGCACGGCAGATCAGAGAATCTGGCCGCCGACGCGATGATTGCGGCCACGGCGCGTGTGCTGCGGCTCATCGTCGCTACGCAAAACGTCAAGGACTTTAAACCGTTCAATGTAGAAATCTACAACCCCTTCGATTATGCGCGAGAGGAAGGAAATTGACTCAGCATACAAAGCCCCACATCGGGGTCCTGGCCATCCAGGGCAACTACGCCAGCCACGCTCAGGCTCTCACCGAAGCCGGCGCGCGCCCTTCCTTGGTGAAGACTCCGCAAGAACTTAGCCTCACCGGCCTGGATGGCCAGTCCCTGGATGGACTTGTCCTGCCCGGCGGCGAATCCACCACCATGCTCAAATTCCTCGATAAGCACGGCTTTTTCGAGGCCTTGCAGGAGTTCTGCTCGACCAAGCCCGTCTTCGGCACCTGCGCCGGAGCGATCCTGCTGGCGCGCGAAGTTCTTAACCCCGCTCAACGCTCATTAGGACTGCTCGACGCAGTCGTCGAGCGCAACGCCTATGGCCGCCAGATCGACTCGACCATCGTCACTGCCGAAACCACGCTCCCCGGCGGCCCGCTCGAGATGGTCTTCATCCGCGCCCCGCGCATCACGCAGACCGGCGCGGCCGTCCATGTTCTCGCCCGCCGCGATGGCTTCCCGGTGCTGGTTCGCCAAGGCCGCATCCTCGCCGCCACCTTCCATCCCGAGCTCTCCCATGACCGCCGCGTCCACCAGCTCTTCGTCGATTCCGTCATCGCAGCCCGGTGACAGGGGTCAGTGGGCAGTGGACAGTTTGGCTGGTTGAGACCCGTGGTCTCGCATCCTTGAATCAAAGAACGATTCAAGGATGGGGCACCCGGCTTGACGCGGTGCGTCAATTTTGCCATAGTTGCTCATGGTGGAGTTGGTCAAGCCCGCTGCTCCAATAAGTACCGCGACAAGCGCACCGAACGTTTTGCCGCAGGTGAGCGCATCCGAGAGTTTCAGGCTATCAAGGAACAGGCGGAGCGGCGACTGGATATTCTGGAGACAGCGGCGAATCGAAGCGATCTGATGTTATTGCCCAGCAATCGGTTCGAAGCGCTGGGCGAAGACCGCAAAGGGCAGTTCAGCATTCGCATCAACCAGCAATGGCGTGTGTGTTTCGAGTGGCCGGAGGATCAAGCCCGGCCTTGCAACATCGAGATTTGTGATTACCATTCGTGAGGAAAAAGCTATGGCGCGCGATCCAATCCATCCGGGCAGATTTCTGGCCGACGAACTTGATGCCCTGGGCATGAGTGTTCCTGAAGTGGCTGAGGTGCTGCACGTTCCGGCCAACCGGATTTATCAGCTCTTGAAGGGGCAGCGCGCCTTGACCGCCGACACTGCATTGCGCCTGAGCCAATGGCTGGGCACATCCGCGGAGATGTGGCTCAATCTGCAAAAACTCTACGAATTGCGCCTCGCCGAACAGAAGGCCGGCAAGAAGATCAAAAGCACAATCGTTCGCCGTGAGTCGGCGCAGGCGGCATAGCGTTCCCACCCTTCCGCAAAGAACGCGGAAGGATGGGGCACCCGGCAAAGACAGTAGACAGTGGTCCGTTGTCAGTAAAACGCTGGTTGGGTTGATGGTTTCCCAGGTCCGAAGATCTGGACCTGGGGCACCCAAATTTATGGATGGAAGCTGCGCCACCCGGGCATCTCTCCCAATGCAGGTAAAACGTTTCGCAGGGGACACCATGCACAATGGACTTAGTGCTTTTACGACTTCCGACCTAGTTCGGCGTCATCTTCGCGTTTTCATGTTGACGTTCTTCGCGTTGCTGGCCTGCGCCATCGCAGTCGCGCAACAAGCCTCCTCGGCAGCGATGGGCGACAATGATGTCAACCAGCGTGTCGACTCGTTGCTCAAGCAGATGACTTTGCAGGAGAAGATCGGCCAACTCACGCAGATCGGCCCCTCGTTACCTGAGGCCGGCGGCGAGCAACCGGAGGATCTGATCCGCAAGGGCAAGGCAGGGTCTGTGCTTTGGACCGCCGACTCGGCGCAGATCCAGAAACTGCAGGAGATCGCCGTCAAGGAAAGCCGGTTGAAGATTCCGCTTCTCTTCGGCCTTGATGTGATTCACGGCTATAAGAATGTCTTTCCAGTGCCCATCGCCATGGCCTCCAGTTGGGATCCCGGCCTGGTGGAGAGATCGCAGGCGATAGCCGCGCATGAGGCATCGGTTAGCGGCATCAACTGGACCTTTGGTCCGATGGTGGATATTGCACGCGATGCGCGCTGGGGACGCATGGTGGAAGGTGCGGGAGAAGATCCCTTTCTGGGCGCCGCGATGGCCCGCGCGCAGGTTCTGGGTTTTCAGGGGCCAGGGCTGGGCACGCCCAATCACGTACTGGCCAGCATGAAGCACTTTGCCGGCTACGGCGCGGCGGAGGGTGGCCGGGACTACGACTCCAGTTATATTCCCGAAGTGCTTTTTCGCAATGTTTATCTGCCCCCGTTTGCGGCCGCGGTCGATGCGGGTGTTGGCACGACGATGTCCGCTTACATGGACCTCAACGACGTTCCGGCCAGCGGCAGCAGTTGGCTGTTGCGGGACGTTCTGCGCCGAGATCTTGGTTTTCGCGGTTTTGTGATCAGCGATGCGTGGACGGTGAGGTCCCTGTCGATCCACGGCTACGCCCGCGACTTCCAGGATTCCGCTTATCGCGGCCTCATGGCTGGGGTCAACATGGACATGGACAGCCGCGTGTATTTGCAGTACGGCGCAGAACTGGTTGAATCCGGAAAGTTGCCCGTGGCTGTGGTGGACCAGTTGGTGCGCGAGGTTCTCGCCGTCAAGATCCGGATGCGGCTTTTTGAGAATCCCTATGGCGACCCGGCAAACCGAGACAAGGTGTTGAACGATCCTGAACATCGCGCCGCAACACGCGTGGCCGCAGTGCGCACCATGGTTCTTCTGCGCAACGAAAACGGCGCGCTGCCTCTGAAGAAGAGCCTTGGCTCCATCGCGGTCATCGGTCCGATCGCAGACTCCACGGAAGAGATCACGGGCTCATGGACGGTGGAGGGTGGCTCGTCGGCGGTCTCCGTGCTGGAGGGGCTGCGCAACAAACTGCCTAACGCCAAAATCGAGTTCGTGCGCGGCGGCGATATGCAGAGAGCCTTCCCTATGCCCTGGGACGGGCGGGACGGCAAGAAAGCCCCTCCACTGATGCCGGAGGCGGAGATGAAGAAGGAAGTCGAGAAGGCGGTGGACGCTGCTCAGAGGGCCGATACGGTGGTGCTGGTGCTGGGTGAACGCGCTTCCATGAGCGGCGAGGCCGCCTCCGCCGCATCGCTTGCCCTGAGGGGAAATCAGGAGCAATTGCTGGAGGCCGTGGTGGCGGCTGGCAAACCGGTTGTGCTGGTGCTTGTGAACGGCCGGCCACTGGAGATTCCATGGGCGGCGGAGCATGTGCCCGCCATTCTGGAAGCCTGGTTTCCCGGCTCGGAAGGGGGCAACGCTATCGCCGATGTGCTCTTTGGCGACGTCAATCCAGGGGGAAAGCTACCGGTTTCGTGGCCACGGGTTACCGGACAGTCGCCAACATACTATAACCACAATCTTACCCAGGATCCCGAGGGCGATCCTGGATTTACCTCGCGCTATGCGGACCAGACTTCGGCCCCCCTTTATCCATTCGGATTCGGGCTCAGTTATACATCCTTCGGTTTCTCAAACCTCAAGCTTGACCAGAAGTCGATCCATGCGGCGGAGACCTTGCATGTGTCCGTCGATGTCGAAAACACAGGCGGTGTGGCCGGAGACGAGGTTGTACAGCTCTACATCCACCAGCGGGCGGGCAGCGCATCGCGGCCGGTACGCGAGCTGAAGGGATTTGAGCGTGTTGCCCTTGCCGCCGGAGAGAAGAAGACCGTGCGCTTTTCGCTCGGCAAGGACGAGCTGAAGTTCTGGAGCCCTGAAACCAAGGCATGGGTTGTCGAGCCGGAGGCATTCGATGTCTGGGCCGGCGGAGACTCAAAGGCGCCTCTGCACGCCGAATTCAACGTGATCCCCTAGCGCAATTGCAGGCGCCAGGGATTGGAAAGCAGACTGCCATCCTTACTCCATCGCGTGCGGGTCGGGAACGGTCTTCAGGCTTTTGTGGTGGCGCACATCGGCGCCTTGCACCCAGAAGATCACGTCTTCGGCAATGTTGGTGGCGTGGTCGGCTACGCGCTCCAACGACCTGGCAATCATCAGCGCATTCAAGGCCTGAGGCGCCAGGTGGCCTTGCTCTTCCATCAATTTGGTCAGCGATTTGTAGGCGGCGCGATTCATCACGTCCACGGCGTCGTCCATGGTGAGCACGGTACGCGCCAGTTCCGCATCGCCCTCGATAAAGGCGTGCAGGCTCTTGCGTACCATCTCCGCGGCCAGAGAGGCCATGCGCGGAATGTCCACCGGCAGCTCGGCCTGCGCCATCTGCTCCATGCTGCGCACCCGCTCGCTGATGGCCTTGGCGGAGTCGCCCACGCGCTCCAGATCGGAGTTGATCTTGATCACGCTCAAGATAAAACGCAGGTCGATGGCCATCGGCTGCTCCATCGCCAGCAGATCAAACGCCGCCTGATCAATCTCGCGCTCCATGCGGTTGATCGCCAACTCACTGCGGCTCACCAAGTCGCAGATCGACAGGTCGCGGACGCGATAAGCCTCGATGGCGCGCTGAATGGCCTGCTCGGCCAAACCGGCCATCATTAGCAGTTGCTCCTTCAACTCTTCCAGATTTTGTTGAAAGCGTATGCGCGTCATCCGAACCTGCCTGTGATGTAATCCTCGGTGCGTTTGTCGCTGGGATTAGTGAAAATCTTGTGTGTCGAGTCGAATTCCACCATGCGTCCATTGAGAAAGAAGCCGGTATTCTCGGCGACGCGGGCGGCCTGCTGCATATTGTGAGTCACAATCACAATAGTGTACTGCGATTTCAACTGGAAGATAAGGTCTTCAATCTTGGAGGTCGAGACCGGGTCAAGGGCGGAAGCCGGCTCGTCCATCAGCAGCACCTCGGGATCAACCGCCAAGGCGCGGGCAATGCACAAACGCTGCTGCTGGCCGCCCGAGAGGCTGGCGCCGGATTTCTTGCGCAAATCGTCCTTCACCTCGTCCCACAGAGCGGAGTTTTTCAACGATTTTTCGACGATCTCGTCCAGCACGCGGCGGTTGTTATAGCCATTCAGTTTGAGTCCCGCTGAGACATTGTCGTAGATCGACATAGTGGGAAATGGGTTGGGGCGCTGGAAGACCATGCCCACGCGGCGGCGAATCTCGACCGGCTTGGCGTCAGCATAAATGTCCAGTCCGCCGATCAGAATCGAGCCTGTGACCCGCGCGATGGGATTGGTCTCGTGCATACGATTGATGCAGCGGACGAAGGTGCTCTTGCCGCAGCCCGAGGGACCGATCAGCGCCGTGGCGTGATTGGCCGGGATGTTCAGATTGATATCCTGCAGCGTGTGATTCGCACCGTACCACGCGTTCAGGTCGCTTACCTCAATACCGACGCCCACTTAACTTGCCCCTTTCAACACGCCGCGGCTGGTCACATAGCGCACCAGAGAAACGGCCAGCACGATCAACACAATCAAGACCAGCGACCCGGCCCACGCCAGCCGGTGCCATTCATCAAAAGGTGAGAGAGCGTAGACGTAAATCTGCAACGGCAGAGCGGCAATCGGTTCGCTCAGCTTTTCGCTCCATCCAACATTGCCAAAGGCCGTGAAGATCAGCGGCGCCGTCTCACCGGCTACACGGGCAAAGGCCAGCATACAGCCGGTGATGATGCCGGGGGAAGCCGTTCTCACCGTAATGGAGAGGACCGAACGCCAGTTGGGGACGCCCAGCGCCAAGGCCGCTTCGCGCACCGCGTTGGGCACCATCAATAACATTTCCTCAGTAGTGCGGCAGACGGTCGGTATCATCATTATGCCCAGCGCCACGCCGCCCGAGAAGGCGGAAAAATGCCCCTGCGGAACCACCACCAGCGAGTAGACGGCGATGCCCATCACGATGGAAGGAACACCGTTGAGCACGTCGGCGGTGAAGCGGATGGCGTTGGCCAGTTTGGTGCCGCGCCCGAATTCGGCCAAAAAAACGCCACCGGCGATGCCAATGGGTATGCCGATCACGCTACCGACGCCAAGCAAAATCGCCGAACCGACGATAGCGTTGGCCATGCCGCCGCCCACCTCGCCCACCGGAACCGGATTGTGGGTGAAGAAGGCCCAGTTCAGTGAGACCGCCCCTTTATAGACCAGATAAACAAAGATCGCCACCAGCGGCGTTACCACCAGCAACGTAGCCAACACCGCCAACCCCGTGGCCGCGCCGTCGATCAGCGTCCGTATCTTTGCGCGTAACTGGTGTTCGTCTCTCAGTGCCTTGTCTCCTGCACTATTCACTGTTCTCTGATCTCAGACATTTATTAGTGCACCGATGACGGCGTGCCGCGTGTAACCATCCAAACCAGCATTCTGGCGAAGGCGTTGACAATAATGGTGACGATAAACAGCGCCAGGCCCAACTCCATCAGCGCACTCAAATGCAGGTCGCTGGAGGCCTCGGCAAATTCGTTGGCGATCACCGCCGACATGGTGCTACCGTTGGCCAGCAGCGAATGCTGAATCTGCGGGCTATTGCCGATCACCATCGCCACGGCCATCGTCTCGCCTAACGCCCGGCCCAGGCCAAGAATGATCGCACCAACGATGCCGATGCGCGCATTCCTCAATACTCCTGTCCGGATCATCTCCCAGCGTGTCGCGCCCAGCGCCAGCACCGCCTCTCGCTGGGAATGCGGAACCGCGGTCATCACTTCGCGGGTCAACGAGGAGATGACAGGCAGAATCATGATGGCCAGAATCACCCCGGCGGTGAGAAAGCCCAATCCGGTGGGATTATCGTCAGCAAAGAGGCCGGTCCAGCCGAGGGTCTTAATCAGCGCGGGATTGACGTACTCCTTGAGCATCGGCACCAGCGCGCTTACCGCCCAAAACCCGTAGATCACGCTGGGAATTGCAGCCAGCAGTTCGGTGATGAAGGCCAGCGGCGCACGCAGGAAGCCGGGACACATTTCGGTGAGGAAGACCGCCACACCAATGGCCAACGGAACCGCCAGCAGCAGCGCCAGAAACGACGAAAGCAGCGTCCCGAAAAGAAAAGGCAGCGCGCTGAAGTGGCTATTGACTGGATCCCAGTACAGCGGCTTACCACTGTAGGTGTCGATGAACGCCTTGTAAAAAAAGTCTAGGCCGAAGGTGGCCCAAGCCAGCTTCGAGCGCACCACCAGTTCCGTGGCGATCAGCACCACTATGGCGAAGATGCTCAATGCGCACAGCACCATCAACCAGTGGAAGCCCCGGTCGGCGATGGCTGAGTTGCCGCGCGTGAGCAGGTAGCTGCGAATCGCCGAGTGCGGACGTGCGGCAGGCTCTACCGGAGGTTGCTCGCCGGACGGGCCAGGCTCGGGCAGAGGTTCAGTTGGATGGATGCGAATCTCGGAGAGCTGGGCAATCATCGTACTCAGGTTACCGGGCCAAGATGAATAGCAGGTTACAATGCTGCAAAATCAAGTGCATCCGGGGGTGAAATTCAATGGCTGGCAAGCCTTATGCGGCGGCTATTTGCTGGGAATCCACAACATCGGCCACGTGATTGAATTGATCGATCTGAACTTCGCCTTCGGGGAAGACGGCCTTGATCTGGAGTTGCCCGCCCATCGCCTGAATGAAGCTGCGCAACGTGGAGACATACATATCCGTGCGCTTCTCCATCTTCGACACAGAACCTTGATTGATGCCAAGAACGCTGGCGAGGCTGGCCTGCGTCAGGCTGCGCGCCTCCCGGAGTTGATTGAGCGTTACCGCCTCCACGACCGATTTCACGTACTGCCGCGTCTCTTCCTCTTTTTCCGGCGAAAGCGTCCGGCGAATCTCTCTCCAGTTATGAGCCATCGTGTCAGTCTCCAATCTCTTCGTCACGCTCGATTATTCCCCGTAGTCGATATTCCGTCAAGGGCATTATCGAGTTGACTGCCGGGTGCGCGAAATTCATGAAACAATGGACGAACCATGAAACTCAGGACGAAATATCTTTTCGCAATTGCCTTTCTGGCGACAATTCCTCTGTATGCGGATGACGGTGCCGCTTCCATCGCTGCTGGCGGTCTGGTCGTTATGGGCAAGGAACCACGCATCGTCATGGCCAAGGAAGTTCTGAAAATCTCGATGGACAAAGTTGTCGTTGACTATGACTTTCGCAATGACAGCGACGGGGACATCACGACCGAAGTGGCATTTCCGATTCCTGACTATGGGAATGCGATCGAAGATTTTTCCGCTTCCGCGCAAGGCTTTGACGATTTCAAACTATGGATTGATGGCTCATCCTCGCACTATCGTGTGGAAACGCGAGCATTCTTGAACGATAAGGAATACACACGGTTGCTCAACGGAATGCATATCGACATTGGAACTTTTGGACACGAGACAGACAACGACATTTCCCCTGATGTGTCGAAGCTATCTCCGGCACAGCGCAAGCAGCTTGAAGAGAAGGGACTGCTTGATCGCGATGACGCCGAACCCAGATGGAAGGTCCAGAAGAAGTATTATTGGAAACAAACGTTTCCCGCGCACAAGATCGTTCACATCCGGCACGAGTATACGCCTGTGGTTGGCTCTGAGAACAGCATCAAATACGGCATGGGAGCCGAGCCTGACGCACAGAGCGCTTATGCGCTCAAGGGCTTCTGCATCGAAGGCAATTTACTAACAATCTTGCATAAGATAGCCTACGACAAGGACAAGGATGCGCCCTACTTCTACGTCAATTTCATCCTGACAACAGCCAATACTTGGAAGACGCCAATCGAGGACTTTACCCTCATCGTCGAGCGCCCGCACCTGAAAGATCCAAATCATCCATCATTAGCGGATTACATGAGCTTCTGTTGGGATGGGCCGGTTACCAAACTCGATGCCGACCATTTTTCCGCATATGCGGTTGATTTCGTTCCGAAAAAGGAGCTTTCAATTGGCTTCTTCGATGTAGAGAAAAGCGTGTTCTGATTCTCCACGCCTGCAACGGAAAGAACGTCTGATCTCTGATCCCTGACCCCTGACCCCTGTCCCGCTATTCCAGCATCTGCAAATCCAGCGGGGCTTCCAGCAGATAGTCCTTGCCGCGCAGGCACTCGAGGGCGCGCTTGAGGGCCGGCGTTGTGCATGGCTCGACGGTCATCACAAAGGGCAGCGCGTGGGACGGGAAGCCGGGCTTCTGCACGATGGCGCGGATGTTGATGCCCTCGCTAGCCAAGGCAACGGTGATGTCGGCGATGATGCCCGGCTTGTCGTTGACCATGAAGCGGATGTAATGCGGAACCTCGAACTCGGCGCTCAAGCTGGAAGGGGCTGCGGGAATCTTGACGCGGCGCGAGCCGTGGGCGAGGGCAAGCAGGTCGCTGACAACAGCGACCGCCGTAGGGTGGCCGCCAGCGCCGTGACCTGAGAAAACCACATCGCCGCCATAATGGCCGGTGAAGACGACCATGTTTTCGGTGCCGCGCGACCAAGCCAGCGGCGAGTGCAGATCCACCAGCATCGGTCCCACGGTGGCTGCGATCTTGCCATCGGCGCTGTCGGCGCGCGCCACCTGGCGGATGGTGCAGCCCAGGTCGCGCGCATAGCTGAAGTCCACGGCCGCAATCGAGGTGATGGGCTGAGGCAGAATCTCCTCCGGGTCAACCTCGACGCGCAACGCCAGACGCATCAGAATCGACAGTTTGGCGCGAGCATCAAAGCCGCCCACATCCTCGGTGGGGTCGGCCTCGGCGTAGCCCTTGGCCTGGGCCTCGGCAAGCACCGGAGCGTACTCGGCGCCCTCCTGCATTTTGCTCAGAATGAAGTTGCAGGTGCCGTTCAGAATGCCTTCAATGCGTTTGATGCGGTCGCCGGCCAGCCCTTGCTCCAGGCCGGGAATCACAGGAATTCCACCGGCAACGGCAGCGCCATACTTCAGGTGCCCGCCCTTGGAAGCGGCCAGTCGCTCCAACTCCGCGCCCTGATAGGCGATCAGCTTCTTGTTGGCGGTGACCACGCTTTTGCCCGCCTCCAGAGCCTTGCGCACCCAGCCTCCGGCCGGATCAAGGCCGCCAGCCAGCTCGACGATTACGTCCACATCCGAGGCCAGCACCGCATCGGCGTCCTCGCTCCAGGTCACACTCGCCAGTAGCCAGTCAACACGACGGCGCTTCACATTGCGGACGTAGACATGAGTCAACTCCAGACCCGCGGGCTTGGACTCGGCCAGAATCCGCGCCACCGAAGAGCCCACCGTTCCAAAGCCAAACAGAGCAATGCGTAGTGGTCGGCGAAAGCGAGAATTGGCGTTGGATTCGCGCGCGGCTGGTGCGGAGGCCGGATGGGGCAAGGCGGAAGGATTCACTTCGGACAAGGGTATCTCCTTTTGAGTGAGGTTGAAAACCGTCGATGACTCGATGATACCTGAGCGGGTGAGTAATCTTCATCGGGAATAAGCATCTTGCACATCCCGGAAAAACGAATTCTGGATTTGCAGATTATTTCCTCATTGGGAATACCATCAGAATCCATGGCCGAACTATACCCAAGGAACTGAATCAAGAACAGCAGCTCCCAAAGATAGCTCGAAACAAAAACCAGCCCATATGGGCCGCACAGAAAACAAGGAGAAATTTCAATGCAGACCATTTCCAAGCAATTGCGTCCAGCACAGTCCGAGGTTCATCGCACAGCACACGACCAGGATTTGATCGCGGTTCCCAAGCGCGCCCAACTCGACAGGGAAGCTGAAGCAAACAATGCCTACCAGACGTACACAGTTCCCGAGCCGAATCCCATTCCAGACGCGAAGTAGGCTTGCGCTGAGCGCCCCATCCTCTTCATGTTATTTGGCCGGTTTTCCACAAATGCTGTGGTTCCCACTCTCGCCGCGTATTCGCTTTTGCGGCTAGGGTGGGGTACCACGACGCTCAAGCGGTATCATTGGATGAGCTGAAAAGTAACATAATTTTATTGTATCGAGTATTGTGATAACTGCAAATGCAGTGAATGAGAACGGAATCTAATTTTGTATCTTATGAATTGGGATTGTGCCTTGGCTATTTTTTATTGTGAAAGAGGGAAGAAATGTTCTCTCGATCTGGAGTCTACAAAAGACTGTATCCGCTTTCCGTGACCGCCCCACACTTGAACGTAGAGATCAGCAATGCGTCTATAGCCACTGAGAGGGAAAACAGACAGGATAATCACCGCCTAATTATCATTCCCACGCTAATAGCGCCAGTTTGCGTAACTGACCGCCAGCGTCGCTACTCCGGCAAAAGCGACGCCTTAACTTGCTGTCTCGAAGGAGTTGGCCGTGATGCTCTCATGCGCCAGTTGTGACGGGAAGGCCAGAACCTGCGTCGAGGCGCGCATGACGGCGGGAGCGCGCGCGGGTGCCAGACAGGAGAGAAATGTTGCGCCGAGCAGGCGCATATCGCTCCCGAACGAGGCTCGGGCCATATAACGCGCATCCAGACGGGCCTTGAGCAGCCGGATGTGCTGGTTATAGAAATTATCCAGTTGGCTGGGATGAACGCGGCTTAGAATCTCCTCCTCGCGGCGGAAGGCGAGCGTAGCCGCGCCGGTGATGCCAGGACGATATGGCATATTGATAATCCCCGCGTATTGCGGCAGCTTGGGCCGGGGACCGACCAGGCTCATCTCTCCGCGCAGAACATTGAAGAACTGCGGAAGCTCATCGAGCTTGAGTCTGCGCAGCCAGCGCCCCAGGCTGGTGATGCGGCGATCTCCGACCCTGGTGAGGCCAGGCCCCTTCACGGCAGCATCCCAAGCCATGCTGCGGAATTTGTAGATGCGAAAGAGACGCCCGTTTCGGCCAACGCGATGCTGTGCAAATAAGGCCGGTCCGCGCGAACACAGACGCACACACACCGCGACTGCCAGCATTGGAGCTCCAAAGACCAATAAAGCCGAAACCGCGACCGACAGATCGAGCAGCCGCTTGAAAACCGAGAGGCTCCAGCTGCTGGCTGTGGGGTTTTCCAGGCTCACTTTACGAACAGACACTCCGTCAATTGCGAGCTGCATTGTGGCGGCAGGGCAGGCCGGTGCGAATTCGGCGCTCGACTCAATTGTTGGTCTGAAAAGCTGCATGGAAGTGAACCTCGAGAGCATGATGAACATCCAGTTGCCGGCAAGACCCACCCGCACATCAGACTAAGAGCAGGGCTAAAGAGCTGAGCCGGACTGCCAAACGGTTTGGCGCTCATTCGCGAACGCCACACCATATGAATCTTCGGCTACATTGGCTGTGGATAAGCAGGCAAAGGTGATTAAGGAAGAGTTCGAGAGACGCAATCGGGAAGCGTCCCGTTATCGAAATATAGTGAGGTATATCCAATGAGAGGTTTTTATCTGCAATGCAATAAAATGCCGAGCGGAATTCTAGCCGTTCTCCAATTGCTATACACCGAAACCACGTAGTTGAGTTGCTTTTTCCTCAAGAAAAGACCACCGCGACAAAGTAGGTCAGGACATAACTATCGGAGAACTGCTCTAGACGACAGACTCAAATCTGCGCACAGCTGTCCGCTACTTGAGCTCGTTGATCGCTGCCGCTCCCAAGCCAAGTTGCGAGATGATCTGCGACCAGGCCAGGAATCCGCGCATGGCTCCAGAGCTGAAGCTCTTTTCCGGCACAACGATGGTATCTCCGGGGTAGAGACGCACGTTGTCATAGCCGGATGAAAAGATCGACTGGCCTGCGGTTTGACCAGACACAGAGCCATCCGCCCGCAGAACATAGGTCTGCTTGCGATCCGCGTCGCGGTTCGGTCCTCCGGCCAGGCGGAGATAGTCGCTTGCGCGGGCGCCGTTGCGATACAGAAAAGCATTTTGGTTGAGTACCGCGCCCATCACCTGAACGGTGGCAGGCGTGGGCGGAACCACCAACTTGTCGCCGTCCTCCAGTTGCGTCTCCGGCAGCTCATTCTCTCCAGTGCTGGCCGGGCGCAAATTGAGCACGATCCTGCCATTTGGCTGCAACTGGCGCAGCCGCTCGATCAGCTCGCTGTTCAAGGTGGCGACTTGCCTCTGTTGTCCCTCGCCTTGCGAAGCGCCGCCCGTGCTGGCCATGGAGACCGAGCTGCGCGCCAACTGATGCTCAAGCCGGATGGCGTACTCGTTCAAGCGCTGCTGCTCGATTGCCTGGGTGCTCTTGCGGGTAAACTCCGAGCCGTAAAGATATGCCTTCTCTGTCAGGCCGCCGGCACGCTCGACCAGCGAACGCAGCGTTTCGTCGGGCAGAACACTATAAACGCCGGCATGAACAAACTCTCCTTCCAGCCGGACATACTTAGTCTGCCGGTCCACTGGCTGGGGAATATCGTCTTGCGAGAAAATAGTAACCATGTCGCCAGGCTGAAGTTCTTGGTCCTGGGAAACATCATGGCCTAGCACCAGCTTGCCAAGATCAAAGGGGATCAGCGACGTGGCCATGGTGACCGGATCCATACGCTCAATCACCGCGTAGTTCCAGTCGGTTTGGAATGCAGGGCTAAGAAGCGCTGTCTCTGCTCCCATCCGTTTGCCCGATTCGATGGCGCTCAGAGCGCTCGCCGCTCCCGAAGAAGGCGTGTTTGCGGCCTTTTGCGCGACAGCGGATGATTGATCCGGCACCGACAGCGGCGCGACAAACTCAGGCGCGGGAAGGCCCAGTTGGGTGCGCCGCCACCAGTAGTCTCGCGAGACCAGCGAATCCTTGTCGGGCATCAGATCGCTCAGACGCATCCCCGCATGCCAGAAGAAGCGCCCTGGGTTGGCCAGCGACCCGCGCAGCGTGACGGTCTCGCGATAGCTGGAGATGATCGGGTCAATGCGCACTATGTCGCCGTCATTCAATTGAGCCGCAAGGCCTGCTTCATCGGCATTCAGCTCGAAGGCGCGGCGTTCGGCGTGGTTCTCGATGCGCTCGATAGAGAGACGCGCGCCGGAGGCAACCGCGCTCCGGCCGCCGGCCGTATCGAGCAGTTCTTTGATCGATTCCTCGCCGCGCAATTCGAAGATGGCGGCCAGCCGCACGCTGCCCAGGAGCGCCACCTGCGGTCCGGCCGCGGGAATGAACAGCACATCGCCCGCCTGCAGTTGCGCGTCGCCGCTCTTGTCGCCCTTCACCAGCAGCGCATAAAGATCAAAGTCCGTGATTGTGTTGCCCGCGCGCTTCAACGCGACGTGGCGCATGGAACCGGCCGATGAAGGACCGCCGCTCAAAAAGACCGCATCCACCAGCGTCGCGAGCGCGCTCACCGTATACTCGCCCGGCTGACGCGCCTGTCCGGTCACATAAACCTGAATGGAGTGAATCTCGCCCATATCGACGCTTAGCTCGAAGTTGCGGTAAACCCGCTCCAGCGCTGTGCGCAGATGGCCTGCGACCGAGGAAAACGGCAATCCGGCAACGTGCACGGCACCTGCCTTGGGAAGATAGATCTCTCCCTCGCGGCTGACGCGCAGATTGGCGCTGAAATCGACCTGTCCCCAGATCCGGATGCGCAACTCATCCCCCGTACCGACCGCCATATCCGGCGGCGCGGGCGCTTGCTCAAAGGCTCCGAAAGAGGCCGGACGCTGGGTAAAGAGGCTGGCTCCATAGATGGGCAGCATCCGGCCCGTAGTGGCAGCAACAAAGTGTTGAAACTCGTTGGGAGGCTCAGTCAGATTTCCTTGCTGGCCGAAGGCGTTTGATCGATCGCGGGCCGCCTGCTGGGTGGAGTTCGAACCGAGTGGAAGGCCGTCGTGGGCAGAAGCCTCGGTCGAGAGCTCCGCCCGCGGCGTCTTCTGCGCGAACTGCTCCTGGATCGACAGCGAAGCCGGCGATGGGGTCGTAGAGGACAGTGGGGAAACCTGTCGTAACTGGCAGTTGAACGAGTCGGGATCGTCCTCCACTGAGCATTGCGCGCGCAATTCAGGCGCGCGGAAGGCGAGTACCGCGACGCAGGCAATCCAGAGAACGGTCTTGCGGCGAAGGCTTGAAGGGAGTAATGAATGGTTTCTCATAGACGCCCCATTGTTCACACATCCATGGGTCAAAACCTACGAAAAAGTGCATAAGTAGTTGGTCTGTGTCCCAAATCGGACAGCAGCAAAAAACCTCTTTCCATATCCGTCCTGGCACTGGCGGTTTTCCCGTCTTCTCCGTTCGAAAGCGCTCAATCCCGGGTAATCTGAGCGCAGTTTCCCGGTAGGGAGCACGAATAATCCATGCGTGGTTGAGCGCCGCTTGTCATTGATGGCAAGCGGCGGGAGGAATGGTTTGCCTCCTCGCCCGGCAAATCTCGAGGCGTGCGCAACTCCAGACAGGGGAGCGCGCCGCGCAAGCGAATAGCCGGCCCAACGCAAAAGGAAAAGGAAATTCCGCGTGTCAACAGAAGACCAGCAATCCGCCGCAACCGCATCCCCAAACGCCTCTGGCTCTCTGCCGCCCTTGATCCGCGTGGCTCTCAAACGGAAAAGGCAGATCGTCATCCATGCGCTTGTCATCGTTGCGCTGGCCTTGGGGGTTGCCTTGCTGCTGCCCGTGCGTTACATGGCTACTACGGTGATTCTGCCGCCTCAGCAGGGCAACTCCGCAGGCGCGGCCATGATGGCGCAGTTGAGCAGCCTGGGAGCCATGGCCGGGGCGGGCGCGGGCGCCTTGGGTATCAGGAACCCCAACGACTTGCAGGTGGCTCTGTTGAAGAGCCGCAGCGTGGGCGATGCGATGGTGGCGCGCTTTCATTTGCAAGAACTCTTTCATTGCCAGTCTCTGTCGGTGGCGCGCAGGCACTGGGAGAAAAAAACATACATTGACAACGGGTTGAAGGACGGCTTGATCCGCCTTTCGGTCGCCGACCGGGACCCGCGCCTGGCTGCGGAGCTGGCCAATGGATGGGTTGAGGAGTACCAGCGCTTCACGGCGACTCTGGCGGTTGGAGAAGCGTCGCAGCGCAGGCTCTTCTACGAGCAGCAAGTGGGTGCGGCACGCGAGGAACTGGCGCGCGCTGAAGAGCAGATGAAGCAGACCGAGCAGCGCACCGGCGTGATCGAGATCGACGGCCAGTCACACGCGATGATCGCCGCGGCGGCCGGGTTGCGCGGTCAGGTCGCAGCCAAGCAGGTCGAGATCCAGTCGATGCGCCAGTTTGCCGCCGACGAAAATCCGGATCTCGAGCGCGCGCAGCAGGAGTTGTCGAGCCTGGAAGGGCAATTGGCCGCCATGGACGTTAACAGTGATCGCCACCACGGCGACCTGATCGCGCCCAAGGGAGCGGTCACCGAAGCGGGACTGGAGTATGCGCGCGCCCTGCGCGAGGTGAAGTATCGCGAGACGATCGAGAGCCTGTTGATGCGCCTGTACGAGATGGCGCGGGTCGATGAGGCGAGGCAGGGCGCCAAGGCGCAGGTGGTCGATGCGGCTGCCATTCCGGACCGTCCCGTTTTGCAGTTCAGGATATGGATTGCGCTGGGGGCGTTGCTTTTCTCGCTGCCACTGGCGCTCACGCTCGCGCTGGCGACCGAAGCTGTGGCCGCTTTGCGCGCGCTTCGCCGCCGCTCAACCTCATGGTCCCAGGTGCTGGAAGATGCCTGGTGCGGAGGACCGCGATGAAGTTTCGACAGGTTGTGGGCCTGGATGGCGCCGTCGCCTATACCTTTCTGGCGAGAATCGTGAATATCGCGGGCAGCACCGTGATGGTTCTGCTGATCGTCCACTTTCTCCCTCCTGTAGAGCAGGGCTACTACTACACGCTGCTGAGCCTTGTGGCGTTGCAGTTGGTCTTCGAGCTGGGCTTCTCCTTCGTCATTCAGCAGTTGGCCGCACATGAGTGTATCCAACTGGAGTTGCGCGCCGACGGCGGCGTGAGCGGCGACCGGGTGGCGCACGCGCGGCTGGCTTCCACGCTCCAACTCAGTGTGCGCTGGTACACCGTGGCCGCGGCGGCGATGGGTTTGATTCTGGCGCCGCTCGGAGTCTTCTTTTTTTCGCGCCATGGCGCGACGCAAGTGGCTTGGCTGGGGCCATGGCTGATGGTGGTGGCGGCGGCCATGGCCGGACTGTGGTGCCAGCCCTTCTATTCCTTCCTTGATGGATGCGGGGAAGTCCGCGCAGTGGCTTCGATGCGCCTGCGACAGGCTGTGGCCGGAATGGTGCTGGCCTGGGGTGCGATGCTTCTGCATCACGGACTGTACTCGCCGGCCTTGGCTATTGTGGGCCAGGTTGTCGCCGGCCTTTTCTTTCTGGCCACGCGCCGCCGTCTGTTGACGGGACTGCTCGGCCATCCGGCCAGCGAGGCCTCCATCCGTTGGAGCAGCGAAGTCTGGCCCTTCCAATGGCGTATTGCTGTCAGTTGGATGTGTTCCTACTTCGCGTTCCAGGCATTCATTCCAATTCTGTTCGCGTTGCGCGGCCCCGTTGAAGCCGGACAGATGGGAATGTCCTTGTCGATCACCGGCTACATGGCAAGCCTGGTGCTTCCCTGGATCACCACCAAGGCTACGCCCTTCGGACGCATGATCGCGCAGCGCCAGTTCGATGGACTTGACAGGCTCTTTCTGCGCACGCTGGGCCATGCCATGGCCGTATTTTCACTGCTCGCGCTGATGGCCAGCGCTGCGGCGGCTCTGATGGCCGTTACGGCGCCAAAACTGGCAGCGCGCATGGTTTCACCGCAACTGTTCGCGCTGCTGCTGCTGGCCACAGGCGCCGGCTGCATGGTGCAGAGCCTAGCCACACTGCTGCGCTCCTTCAAGCGCGAACCGTTTCTTGCGCAGTCGCTGACAGCGGCCTCGCTCACCCTTGCGCTGGCCGTGCTCACGGCGCCGCGATGGGGCAATACCGGCGTCACTCTCAGTTATCTGGCCGTCACGGCGGGCGTTAGCCTGCCTTTCGCCTGGAGCATCTTTATCCGCGCCCGCCGGGGCTATCTGGCCTTGACTCCGTTAGCCGTGAACGGAGGTGAAGCGGCATGAACGGCTCATCTCCATGCCGGAATGTAATTCCCGGACGCAACTCTTGCTTGATCAGCTTGGGGCCAAGTTTCGCATCACCGTCGAAAACTCTACACGCCGCGGATCGCGCAGCTTTCACTTCTCGCGAGCCATTCTGCGGCAGAAAACAAAATACGCGGAGGTATGGCCATGGCAGCTAACGCCGTCCACTGGACTCTCAATCCGCAACTGATCGAGGCGCCAGGGTCCTTGCCGGCATCGATGCGGACTTTCTGCCTGGGCGCGATCCTGACATTTTCCTTCGTGCCGCTATCGTTTTTGCCGGGCTTGACCTATGGCTACATCAATTACTCGCAAATCCCCCTGTTCGCGCTCTGCGTGGCCGCTTTTGGCTGCTACCTCGTCCGCTTTGAAGCCGACCTGTTCGCCGCCCTCTTCCTGATTTTTCTTATCGCCATCTCCCAGGTAATTGGCGCCACTCACAGTCCGGCCGCGCACAAGAGCTATGCGACGCCATTTTTCTTTTTCAGCTCAATATTAATCGCGCCCGCGGTGATGTTATTGGCAAGATCGCTTTCGCTTTCCACTCTAACCCGCCTGTTGCCTCGCGCCGTCAACTGGATTCTGGTATTTCTAACCATCGAGTGCGTTACGCGGCTGATCTTCTCGCTCCTCATGGGGTCAAACGCGGCAGCGGATACCGTCGACGGCTTCTATCTCTATAAGTCGAGCTTGTTTTTTGTCGACTCCAACTTTGTCGGCATCGAGGTTCTCTGCCTCCTCTCAATCATGTTTGCCTTCCGCGGGGAGGTTAAGAGAAACAGATGGCTGCTGGCTTACATTCTTCTGATTGCCAGTATGTCCAGGGCATCGATAGCCGCCGGAGTTTGCCAGTTGCTGATCTACAAGCTATGGCGCTGGCGCGTCTGGACGATGTTTGGCCTGCTTGCCGCGCAAGTGCTTATCACCTGCAAGTTGTTCATGGACTTCACCACGCAAGGGTCCGACACCGTCAAGGCTATCGATGGCAGCTTTTATACCAAGTTCTTCATTCTGACGCTCATGATGGACGCTTATCATGAAGCGGATTTTGCGCAAAAGCTCTTCGGCGTCGGAGCTGGAAATTTCTTTAACCTGTTTGGAATTCTCTCCGGCCATAACATTGTGGTGATTTTTGTTACCGAGCTTGGCGTAATCGGCACGCTACTGCTTCTTGTCTATATCTGGATACTGTCCCGCAAAAGCCCGGTCGCCATCTATCTGCTGATCCTTCCTGTATTCATCAATGGATTCGCCCTGACAAGCGCCTGGGCAATGCCCTACTTCTTCGCCGCCCTCGGACTGCTCGGGGCGCTCAGCGACTCACAGGCCGGCAACAGCAGCGATCTCCGAAATAACACGATCTGCCGCGAAATCCAGAAAGGATAGTTATGGCCAAAATCAGTGTGCTGATGCCGGTGTATAACGTCGAACTCTATGTCGCCGAGGCATTAACAAGCATCCAGTCGCAAACCTTCACCGACATGGAGATTTTGATTGTTGATGACGGCTCGACAGATTCGACTAGGTCAATTGTCGAGCGGGCCGCCGCAGCCGATCCCCGCATAAAAATAATTGCCGTTCATGCAAACCGGGGTCTTCCCGCTGCGCTGAATTTAGGACTCCAGTATTGCCGCGCGCCTTTCATTGCCCGCATGGACGGCGATGATGTCGCGCTGCCAACGAGGCTGGAAAAGCAACTACGGCTGCTCGAAGAGAATCCGGGCATTGCTCTGGTGGGATGCGCAACCCAGGCTATAGACGGGTTTGGAAATCCAATTTCCGGACTCGGTGTCTCTCGCAAGCCTGTCAGTGAGGCGGAGATTTCCAAGACCATGCTGCTCGCTTCGCCGTGCCTGCATATCTGGCTGGCGCGGCGCGAAGTGTATGACACGTTATCAGGCTATCGGGAGATATCAGAAGCGGAAGACTACGATTTTCTGCTTCGCGCGCTCTCCGCTGGATTCCGGGTGACCAACCTTGATGAATCGTTGATGTTGATCCGCAAGCGCCCCGGCAACATCTCTTCGCGCTTGGAACAAAGGAAGGCGCATTACTACATTGCCGGTTTATATCGCGAGCGCATGAAAACTTCCCAAGACAGCTTCAGCCGAAAAGGTTATGAGCGGGCTGTCAAATCCGGCAGAGCGGAGAGCGGCGCCTATCGGCTGGCAATGAAATGCGCTCAAAAAGGGTTCGCATTCCAAAGCCGCATCTTGCGGCTAACGTTCTTGGCGATATCCATGCTGGTGTCGCCGTGGCAAGCTCGCTATTTTCTCGACCGCATCCGCTTCAGCGCGGCACTCAGAACCGCCGTTCCCGCGCGCTGATCACGGCGAATCGGTGGCGTTACCAGATAGGGTTCCGGGGAGCATGACTTGAAAATCTGCTTCATCATTCACGACGTCACCGCATGCGCGGGCACAGAACGCGCCCAGATAAATCTGGCCAATGCACTGACGGCTCGCGGCGAGAGGATTTCGATCTGGTCCTGTTATCAACGCAATTCGTCTCCTGGGTTCCGGCTTTCAGGCGATGTGGAATTGAGTTACGGGCTTCGGAATCCGTTGCCGTGGTTTCTTGACTATCCGTGGCTGATGTGCGCCTTCGCCCTTTTTGTAATCTGCCGCCGCCCACAGTGGATTGTCTGCACTGACACCAACCGGTTGATTGTCGCTTTGCTTGCGGCCTTGATAGCGGATGTGCGCTTGGCTGTGTGGGAACACTTCGCCGTCTCGCACAGCATTACAAAATGGCGTGGAAAGCTCACCCGGCGGCTCGCAGCTGCGCTGGCCTCCCGCATCGTAACTCTTACCGAGAGGGACTCCGAGTTATATGCGAAGTTATTTTCCCCGGCTGGCACAGTTACTGCCATTCCTAACATTGTGATCCGGCAGCCACTGGAAAAAACGGCACGCCGCAAGGAAGTTCTTGCGATGGGGCGTCTTGTTCCGCAAAAAGGATTCGATTTGCTGCTGAAGTCCTGGTCGGTCGCGGCCCGGCAGTTGCCAGATTGGTCGCTTCACATCGTGGGCGACGGGCCGATGCGCGATCAGTTAGTTCAACAGGCGAAGGATTTGAAGGTCGAGCGGAGCGTCATTTTCGCGCCATTCTCCGACAATCCAAATTCCTTGTTCTCGCAGTGCGGAATCTTTGTTTTCAGCTCGCGATTTGAAGGATTGGGGCTAGTACTGATCGAGGCCATGATGTGCGGAGCGCCTAGCATCAGCTTCGATTGCCCGAATGGACCACGCGAAATTATTCGCGATGGAGTGAATGGCGTTCTGGTTCCAGCGGAGCGGTTGGATGCTCTCGCGGATGCGATGGTGAAGCTCGGCTGTGATCCAATGCTGCGCCAAAGACTAGGGAACGCGGCGCGCAGAGTATCAAAGCCGTTCTCGGAGCCGCGCATCGCCTCGCTTTGGCATGAGGTTCTTTACGGCCAGATGCCCATTATAAAGAAGCCTGTGTTGTCAGTTACGGCTGAGAGCGTCAGCAGATCGAGGGCAGTATGAAGACTAACTACAGAGTTAGTAAGGATATTAAAAATATCGAGGAGCATATCAACCAATCCATCACAAAAAAACGCCTGCTGGTTCTTACGCCGCGCTTTCCTTATCCGGAGATCGCTGGAGACCGAATTAGAATCTTACATATATGCCGGGCGCTGAGCGCTCACTTTGAACTTACGCTGTTGAGTATGTGCGAAACGCGTGAAGAGATGCGTTTTCAGCCGCGTGACGGCCTGTTTTCGACTATCGAGCGCATCTATCTTCCCCGCTGGCGATCCTACTTGAATACCGCACTGGCCATTCCAGGCTCCCGCCCGCTTCAATTGGCGTACTACGAGTCGGCCAAGTTTCGCCAGAAGGTGAAGTCTCTGCTTCCCCAGCACGATCTGGCTCTGGCACATCTGATCCGAACCGGACAGTATCTCGAAGATGAGCCAGGAGTCAGGATTCTGGAGATGACCGACGCCATCTCAATGAATTACCTGCATATGCGCGAATTGAGCGGGAGTTATAACTGGAAGCGACTCATTTATCTATTGGAGCAGGATCGATTGAATGCTTATGAGTTGAGCGCGGAGAGGAAATTTGACCGGGTACTGCTGACTTCTCAGGCGGATCGAAGTTTTCTTGACCCATCGCATATCTGGCCCATTGATGTAATCCCCAATGGTGCCGACCTGAAGAAACTTCCCTTCCGGCCTCCTGCTTTCGATGCCAATGTAATTGTATTTATTGGTAATATGGTGAGTCTGCAAAATCAGGACGCTTGTCATTACTTTATCCAGAATATTCTGCCTAAGGTTCAAGCCCAGGAGAATATAGTTTTTCGCATTGTGGGAAGCGCGTCGGAGGCAGTACAGAAGCGTTTTCGCCGGTATCATGGCGTACAGATGACTGGACGCATCGAGCGCATCCAGGATGGAGTACAGGGGGCTTTCTGCGGCGTCTGTCCGGTGCGCGCCGGAGCGGGCATACAAAACAAGGTTCTGGAGTATCTCGCTTTAGGATTGCCATGTGTGACTTCCACCGTGGGTTTGGGCGGCGTAGGCGCCGAGCCTGGGAAAGAGTTATTGGTGTATCACGATCCGGATGAAGCTGTACGGGAGATTCTCATGCTCTATTCCGACCCCGCGCTGCGACTCAAAATGGCTTCCGCGGGGCGGAGGCTGGTGAGTCGAAAATACGACTGGCAAAGCATCTATCGGTCGTTCAACGATTCCTGTCAGAAAGTGTTAGACGAGAAGCGCAAGGGATCGGTCCTGGAGCATTTTGATTTTCAAGAGGTTGCTTCTGGAGGCCGTCGTTCCGGTTTCCGTGGCGTCACGGCAGTATAATTGGCCTTATGGTGGCGAAGTCGCTCACGAATTTACCGCAGGCCGAATCCGCTCAGAATAAGCCGGATGGCGCGCTTGACGGCGGAGACGAAACGGCGCAAAAACTGCGCGCGCTGGAAGCCCGTCTCGGGCAGTTGAGCAGCCTGATGGTGGCATACTCCGGCGGCGTGGACTCCGCATTTCTGGCTGCCACGGCGCATCGCGTGCTGGGCGGACGTATGCTCGCTGTTCTGGCTGACTCACCTAGCCTTGCTCGGCACGATTTCGAGGCGGCTTGTGACTTCGCGCACGCGCTTGCTATGCCGCTGCACATCATAGCCACCGAAGAGTTGAGCCGGCCCGAGTATCAGCGCAATGACGCCAATCGCTGCTTCCATTGCAAAGACGAACTCTTTCACGCCATGGAGGCGCTAGGTCCAAAGCTAGGCTTCGAGCGCATAGCCTACGGTATGAACGCCGACGACACGCGGGATTATCGTCCCGGCCAACGGGCTGCCGAGCAGCACGCCGTGCTGGCGCCGCTGGCCGAGGCTGGACTAACAAAATCTGAAATTCGCGCGCTGTCGAAGGCCGCGGGGTATGCGCTCTGGGACCGCCCGGCCGCGCCCTGCCTTTCTTCGCGCGTCGAGTATGGCCGCGCCGTGACGCGTGAAGTTCTTTCGCAAGTTGAAAAGGCTGAGGAGAGCCTGCGCCTGTTGGGCTTCAGCGAACTGCGCGTTCGCCATCACGGCGATTTGGCCCGCGTCGAGCTGGCCCGTACCGAGTTGCCGCGCGCACTCACGATGGAGATGCTCGACGCCATCACTGCTGCGCTCAAGCTGACCGGCTTTCAATATGTCACGCTCGATTGCGAGGGTTTTCGCTCCGGCGCGATGAATGCGATCCTGCCCGTTGAAGTCCTCGTGCGGCGAGGTGCATAGCCGGCAGTTTAGAATCTCATTGATATGCGAATCGGTTATTTGGAGTGCTTTTCCGGCATCAGCGGCGATATGCTGCTGGGCGCCTTGGTGGACGCGGGTGTTCCTTTCGCGTGTCTTGAAGAGACAGCGGTCGCGCTCGGCGTAGGCGCGCGCCTTGAGATGCGCAAGGTGAGCCGCGGCGGCCTGGCCGCAACCAAGGTGGATGTAATTGCGCTTGACACTCAGCGCGTCGAGACCACGCACACTCATGACGACCATCCGGAGCACACGCATCACGGGCATGAAAGCGTAGAGCATCATCACCACGCGCACACCCACGCGTCGCATCGTTCGCTGTCGGCGATTCTTGCCATCATCCGTTCCGCGCGGCTCACCGTCTCAGTAAAGCAGCGCGCCATTCGCGCCTTCCAACTACTGGGCGAGGCCGAGGCCGCTATTCATTCCGTGCCAGTCGAAGAGGTTCACTTCCACGAAGTGGGCGCGGTGGACACGATCATCGACATCGTCTGCGCCGCCGCGGGAGCTGAGTGGCTGGGCCTAACGCCGGGTGTTGCCCGTTGGTTCAGCTCGCCGCTTAACGTCGGCAGCGGAACCGTTGTCTGCCAGCATGGCACGCTCCCCGTTCCCGCGCCGGCCACGCTGGCCCTGCTCATGGACGCGCCGGTTTACGCGGCAGGTGAGCCGATGGAGCGCGTGACACCGACTGGCGCTGTCCTGCTGCGTATGCTCGATGTGCAGTATGCGCCGCTGCCGCAGATGCGCGTCCTGCAAACAGGCTACGGCGCGGGCGGGCGCGAGACGCACGGCCAGCCCAACTTGCTGCGCTTGCTGGTGGGCGAAGAGACATCTGATGACCCCACAGAATCCATCGCGGTCATCGAGACTGTGATCGACGACGCCACTCCGCAGTTGCTTGCCTACGTCAGCGAGAAGCTGCTTGAAGCCGGCGCGTGGGATGTTTACCGAGCCTCTGTCCAGATGAAGAAGGGCCGCTGCGGTGTGCAGATGACCGTTCTCTGCCGCCCTGATCTTGTGCCTACGCTTCAAGAGCTGCTCTTCCGCGAGACCACCACCATCGGACTACGCTGGCGTATGGAGAACAAGGCCGCCCTGGCGCGCGAGTTTGTTGCGGTGGATACGCGTTGGGGCAAGGTGAGCATCAAGATCGCCCGCCTTCCCAACGGAGTCATCGCTAATGCCGCGCCCGAGTACGAGGATTGCCGCAAGATTGCCACGGAGCATTCGGTCCCCCTCAAACAAGTGATGGAGGAAGCGATACAGGCCTACGCGGCCACAAAGGAGAATCGCTGATGGATCGCGCCGCAATCGAAGCTCTGCTCAATGAAGTTCACGAGGGCCGCACGGAAGTCTCCGCCGCGCTCGACCGGCTGCGAGATCTACCGTTCGAGGACATCGGCTTTGCCAAGCTCGATCATCATCGCTCGCTACGCACCGGAATGCCCGAGGTGATCTTCGCTTCAGGAAAGACCGCCGCGCAGGTGGCGGCGATCTTTTCCCGCATGGCGCAGGCCGGCGGCAACGTGCTGGCCACGCGCGCGACGCGAGAGATGTTCAAGGCCGTTCAGGCTCTCGAACCGAACATTCAGAGCCCGCGCGCTGAGTTTCACGAGACGGCTCGCGCCATCACGCTCACTCAGGCTCCGGCGGCGAGCGGGAAAGGAACCATCGCCGTGATCTGCGCGGGCACCAGCGACCTTCCCGTCGCCGAAGAGGCGGTAGTGACTGCGCGGCTGATGGGCAACACGGTCGAGTTGATTGCCGATGTCGGCGTCGCCGGCATTCATCGCTTGCTGGCGCAGAAACACTCTCTGCAATCGGCGCGTGTGCTGATCGTCTGCGCCGGGATGGAGGGCGCGCTGCCTACTGTCGTCGGCGGTCTGGTGAACGCGCCGGTTCTGGCTGTCCCCACCAGCATCGGTTACGGCGCATCCTTCGGCGGCATCGCCGCTCTCTTGGGAATGTTGAACACCTGCTCGCCCAATGTTTCGGTGGTCAACATCGACAACGGCTTCGGAGCGGCCTGCATCGCTTCGCTCATCAACAGGATGTGAAAAGTTGGCCGTCTTCCCGCACGATCTCCTGGTAGTAGGCCTCAGTGTCTTCGATCATCTTGCTCAACAGAAATCTGTCATGAGCCGTGCGGTATGCCTGCACGCCGAGGCGTTGCCGAAGCGCGGCATCGCCCACCAGCTGTTCGATTGCCTTGGCGAGGGCCTCCACGTCTCTGACCGGAAAGACAATCCCTTCGCAGTCATTCGTGATCGCTTCGGGCGTTCCTCCCGAGGCCGATACCAGCAGTGGCCTGGCCGCGAACATCCCTTCGATAATGGTGACAGCGAAAGGTTCCCGATGCGACGGAAGCAGAATTACGTCGGAGGCTTTCATTACGGCTGGGATATTCGCTTGAAATCCGCAGAAGATCACACGCTCGCCCAGGCCGCGGCGCGCAACCATATCCTGGAGTTTTTTCTTGTCCTTGCCTTCGCCCACGATCAGGCACTTCAAATTCAAACCGGCCGGAAGCAACCGTAGCGCTTCGATCAGATCATAGTGGCCCTTCGATTTCGTGATGCGCGCAATCATGCTAAAGACAACCTCGCTGCCAATGCCAAAGTTCTGACGGAAGAGCGCAGCCTCTTCGCAGCTCGCCTTTTCGATTCGCGCCGGATCAACCCCATTATGGATAATCCGCACCCGCTCGGCGGCAATGCCGAAGTTCTCTATCAGGCCCCGTTTGATAAAGCCGCTGACGGCGATCAACCGCCGGAAGATTTTGCCGTGCAATCTCTTGAAGGGAGCACGGTGCCAGATATCGTGAACCGTGATGACATAAGGCACTGCTTTGCTGCGAAAGATTGCCTCGGCAAAGTAGCCGCCGGTCCGGTGATGCGCATGGATGATGTCGATACCGTGCAGGGCGACGATCTCTTTCAACCGGCGGTAAGCCGTCACTTTGTCGAATGGATTCAAGCTCTGAAAGGGCAGTCGGTATTCCGCCAGGACGCCGGGGGGCATTGTCTCCATGCTGGTGTGCCCGCTGGAGGATACAAAGTATATTTGATGACCGCGCAGACTCAGTTCCTTCATCAGTTGCAGTGCGTGGGTCTCCGCGCCTCCCGCTTTTCCTCCCCGCCAAATGTGGGAGAAGAGCACGAGAATCTTGAGTTTCTTCTCCTCGGGCGACGGTGGAGGCGACGACAGTTCGGCGGCTGAGCTAGAGTTAGCGGAATGCATGGCAGAACTGATTTTATCGGGCGAGATGGGGATCTGGCTTGGTCAGCTCAGCAATATGGGCAGGCTGCAGAAGCTGGTGGCTACGAGGCAAAAAAGGGCCCCCGTCATTAACGGGGGCCAAATTGCCTTGGTTCTCTCTAACTGCGAGAGCTTTATTGGCGGCCGGATGGCACGGGGTTGCCACCGACGCGGAAGGGAGCCACGGGGGAGGGGCTGCGGCTTATTACGGCCGCTCCGCGCCGGTCAGAGAGGCCGCGCCACGAGTGGGCGCGGCTTCCTGGGCCGCCAAACTGTTTTCCATCAACCGGATGCGCACGCTGCTCGTCTTCGCGGGCCGAGTCTCTTCGGAGCCGGCGACGGAGGCATTGCCGAGGGCTACGGAGTGCAGACGGTAGACGGGAATCTGATGTTCTGTAACGAAGTAGCGCTTGACCGCCTCGGCCATGCGCTCGGAACTTTGAATGCCAGCTGTGCTTGCCAGCGGAGAATGTCCTTCAATCTCCAGCACGTACCCCTGCTGGCCGGTCAAACTGGAGGCTAACTCATCCAGTTGCTTGCGGGCCGCTGCCGATAAAATCGATTGGCCACCGCGAAATTCGACTTCGACCTCACTCGCTTGGCGATACTGATCCAGGCCAGTGACGGTCGAATTCAACTGATCTACGTGGGAAGCCGCACCTTGTGCAATACTGCCTGCCTTGCGGGCCTGACTACCGGCGGTGGTAGCAGTCTGGTTAGCCGCGTCGGCGCTGGACTGGGCACTGCGGATGCCCGCCTGCGCCCTTTGGTCCATATCCTGTATTTGGCGGCTGTTTTTCGCGTTGACTTCATCCAACTCACCGAGCTGATCCTTGAGGGGGTCCACCCTATTGTTGACCCACTTCTTGCGCGCAAAAGGATTGACCCGGCCCCAGAACCCTTCCTTCGGAGCATTGGAAGAAGATGAAGGAGTGTTCATGGAAGTGGGTTGCTCTTCGATCGTGGCAGGCGGAGTGTTCTGCTGGGCTGTCGCGGTCTGTCCCTGTTGCGCGATGGCGGGTATGGCAACTGCAGATGCCAGCAAAAGTACGGCAAGCCGGCTAGGGAACAAGGTGCGAATTGGTATGACTTGTTTCATCAGATGGACACCCCCGAGGGGATTTCTCCGCCGAATTTCTCGGAGAGAGCGGTCTTGCCTGCTCTGTGATTGAGGAAGCAATGCCAGGGCCAAACCAGTCTGGTCGGCAATAATACATTGATTAGCTTTGGATTGTTTAGCTTGGAACGCTCCATTCGCTTTAGGCAGTGCAAAACGAGCGATGGTCGTGGCGACTTTGGCGGGTAAATATTGCTGATGACGGTAGTTTTTACCCGGTAAAATCGGCTGCCATAGACTATTTGCTCACGACGTGAAGAATGCGAATCTCCGGGAAAGCGCCGTCCCAGTCTGGCTTGACAGAATCGAAGATCAGGCGGAACTCCTTCACATCCCCCGGCTTGAGCGGAGCCGCGGAGACCGGCTCGACATCAATATATGGCTCGCGCACCCGGATGAGCTTCAGGGGTTGGCTCTCGTTCTGTGCCACCTCGTGGGCAAAATCGCGAAAAAGTACCTGCACGGTGACAGCAGTGACGGTGTGTTCGCCCTGATTCGATATCTGACCGTCCAAGTATGTAACCTTGCCCCCAACCAGATTGCTGGATTCGCTCAACGCCAAGCGCGTCAGAGCCAGGCTGCCCGCGTAGGGGTCCAGCGGCGCGGAGATCGGCATAACCCCGAGCTTGCCACGGGCGCTTCTATGCTCCAGGCCCAGAATCGCCCCGCCAGCAACCAGCAGGACAACAGCGGCAGCCATCGCCAGGGGCAGCCAATTGCGTTCTTCCTTGTCTTGCGCATGAGCGAGTTTGGGAACTGCGTCGGTCATCGAAATCTCCGGGGCCACGAGCGAGATTTTACACCACTCAACGAAAAACTTCCCGTTGTTTTGGAAAATCGTGTAGAATTGCGCCGTATTCGTGATTGATCGATTTGTAACATTTGCACGTTTTCCGGCCGAGAGGATAATATGTCGGACAATCATCTCCCAGATCAAACGCCAGCCTACACATTTCAGGGCAGTTCGCCAGCCGAAGAATTCCTTGAAATTGCTCGCATCCACCACAAGGAAGCCAAACAGATGTTTGAAAGCGCTGATACGGCAAAAGCCGAGGGGCGTGAGGAAGAGGCCCGTTTGTTGACGGATCTGGCGATCGCACGGCGCGAACGCGCGGAAGAATTCGAGAGGGCAGCCAGGGGCGAGGGCAGCGATCCAATTGTGACCGAAATTCTGGATTGGCAGAAAGAACTGAGCGAAGGATATATTCCTTATACCTCAACCTATACACCCACGGACGGAGAACTTCCGGCTGGATGGTTTGAGGAGTTGCAACCGCCGCGGCGCGGACCGATCGCTCGCGCTGTTGCTTGGATCGGGGGCTGGTTCGCGTGAGATGCTGACCGCGCCTTGAAAAAGGCGCTTCCGTCTTCGCGGCAAGACAGGTCACAGTAGCCGGGTCAGCATTTCCTTCTCCAAATGGGCCGAGCTGATGCAAAACATAAAGGAGCGGAGTTTTCCACCCATTACTGAAGGAATCTTTTCCCTATTCATATCCCGTTAAAAGAACAAATCATTTTCCGTTCTTGACCGATAGGCAAAGCAGCGTCACAATTTCTTCACATCTTCATCATTGCCGCGCTTCTTTTGCAGAGATACTGTGTCTAAGGATTGAGGCGAGTGAAGCAGGTGTCTGCAAAACGCGTGTCCCTAGCCGAAAGTCGATGAAAGGCAGGCCAGCAATGCAATCTTCCCCCCAAACCGTATCAATCCCGATGTCAAAGTATATCGGCGGAATAGAGAGTCCCCGCCAGATGGATGACCTTGTCTATCAGGCTATGACGGTCGCGGCTGTCCTGCTGGTGTTGGGAAGCCTCTGGGTATTTTGAAGCCTACCTTGTGACCGGGCCCCGCATCAGTGCGGTCCGTCTCCCATACCAGGAGAGTTCTGAGCAAGCCCTTACTTTGATCATGCATTTGCTCAGGTGCTAAGGTCTGTATTTGTTTTGTCGCATTTCGGCACCCTTCGACTTCGCTGAGAGGCCTTAAAAGTCGTGCGCTTTCCATGCGCCGACTTGCTCAGAGGTTCCTTAGCACCGCCACCGACGATGTAAAATACATAGGATGGCCTCTTGCAATGCCGTTTGGTCCTTGCCGGCTTGCATTAATTCCATTTTGATCAGGAGTGAACGATTGATGGGGCACGGATTGAATATCAGCAAAAGCGGGGCGTTGGATTTTCTTTCGCTGGGCGCGTTGGTGCATCGGCTTGATACGGGAATTATTCCCTTCCGCAAGGCTACGGAATGCAAGATTCACGTCAGCGGCGGCGAATTCAATGTAGCGGCCAACCTCGCGGACTGTTTTGGGTTGAAGACGGCAATCGCAACCGCAATGTCAGACTATCCAATTGGCGATCTGATCGCCGAGCGGGTACGCGCCATGGGCGTGAAGCCGTTCTACAAGCACTTCAAGCACAATGGCGTCACCGGTCCCAACATGGCCACGGTGTATAGCGACCGCGGCTTCGGGGTGCGTGCGCCGGTGGTCTTCTACAACCGGGCGAACGAGGCCGCTGGACTCCTGAAGCCAGGGGATTTCGACTGGAAGGCGATCTTTGCCGGGGGAGTGCGCTGGGTGCATTGCGGAGGCATCTTTGCCGCTCTGTCGCCGACAACCGCTCCGCTGGCCGCGGAGATGATGAAGGAAGCCAAGGCCGTGGGAGCGATCACCTCATTTGATCTGAACTACCGCCAGAAGCTGTGGGATATCTCCGGCGGCGCTGAAAAGGCCGTGGAGACCATCGGCAAGATTGTTGAGAACGTAGACGTTTTGGTGGGCAACGAAGAGGATTTGCAAAAGGGGTTGGGCATTCCCGGGCCAGAGGTCGCGACCAAATCAAAACTCGATCCCAGCGTCTTCTTCGGCATGATCGACAACGTAGTGAAGAAGCACCCGTACGTGAAGGTGGTTGCCACCACGCTGCGCGAGGTGTACTCCACCAGCCGGCATAGCTGGAGCGCGGTAGCGTGGGTTGACGGCAAGACCCATACCGCGCCGACGGCCGAGTTGGACGTGGTGGATCGCGTGGGAGGCGGAGACGGTTTTGCGGCAGGGTTCATCTATGGCCTGCTGAGCGGTGAAACTCCCGAGGAAGCCATCAAGCTGGGATGGGCGCACGGCGCGCTGCTGACCACCTTCCCGGGCGACACAACCATGGCGACCGTGGATCAAGTGCGAGCCTTCGCCAAGGGCGGATCGGCACGGATTCAGCGCTAGACTAATCCTTCAGAAAGAATTTGGAGATTGTATGCCAGATACATTGTGTGATATCGGCCTGATCGGCCTTGCTGTCATGGGGCAGAATCTTGTTCTCAACATGAACGATCACGGCTTCAAGGTTGCCGTCTTCAACCGCACAGTTTCCAAGGTGGACGATTTTCTCGCTAATGAAGCCAAGGGAACGCAAGTTGTTGGAGCCCACTCCATCGTGGAGTTAGCCGGCATACTCAAGCGGCCGCGCCGCGTGATGCTGATGGTCAAAGCGGGCGTCAGCGTTGATCAGACGATCGAGCAGGTGCTCCCGTATCTTGAGGCGGGCGACATAATTATCGACGGCGGTAACTCTCTGTTTACCGATTCCAACCGCCGGACCAAAGACCTGGCTGCGAAAGGCATCCTGTTTATCGGCACCGGCGTCTCCGGCGGCGAAGAAGGCGCGCGCTTCGGCCCATCGATCATGCCGGGCGGCAATCCCGCAGCGTGGCCGCACGTGAAAGATATCTTCCAGGCTATCGCGGCCAAGGTGGACGACGGAACGCCTTGCTGCGACTGGGTGGGCGAGAATGGCGCCGGGCACTTTGTCAAGATGGTTCACAACGGCATCGAGTATGGCGATATGCAACTGATCTGCGAGGCCTACGATCTGCTGCAGCGCGGTTTGGGATTATCCGCCGATGAGTTACACGGCGTCTTCACGGAGTGGAACAAAGGCGAGTTAGACAGTTATCTGATCGAGATATCGAGCCATATATTCGCCAAAAAGGACGAAGAGGGAAAGCCGGTAGTCGACAAGATACTCGATACCTCCGGGCAAAAGGGCACGGGCAAGTGGACGGCGATCAGCGCGCTCGAACTTGGGCAGCCGGTAACTCTGATCGGCGAGTCGGTCTTCGCGCGCTGTTTGTCGGCGCTGAAGGATGAACGTGTGGCTGCGTCGAAAATACTAGTAGGGCCGGCAACGAAGGCCGCTATAGGCGACCGAGCAGAGTTTATTGAGGATGCGCGACGCGCTCTCTATAGCTCGAAGATCATCTCCTATGCGCAAGGTTATATGCTGCTGAAGGCCGCGGCAGAGGAGAATGGCTGGAATCTGAACATGGGCGGCATCGCGCTGATGTGGCGCGGGGGATGCATCATTCGCAGCCGCTTCCTGGGCAAGATCAAAGAGGCTTTTGACAAGAATCCGGGCATTGAAAATCTGCTGCTCGACAGCTTTTTCTTTGAAGCACTCAACCGCTATCAGGCTTCGTGGCGCAAGGCTGTTGTGCACGCAGTCGAACTAGGCGTACCCACACCGGCATTCTCCACGGCTCTCGCGTTTTTCGACGGCTATCGCACTGCGCGATTACCCGCCAATCTACTCCAAGCGCAACGCGACTACTTCGGCGCGCACACTTATGAGCGCACCGACAAGCCGCGCGGCGAGTTTTTTCACACTAACTGGACTGGCCACGGAGGACGGGTTTCTTCGTCAACCTATACGGTGTAAGGAATACGCACAAGGCAGTATGCAAACCCACTCCCGCTTGGTCGATCCATCGTTGCAACCGAGCCGATCAAGCGGGAGTTACATCGTTCGTACGCTGAATCTCTCTTCTCCTGGTGCGTATGCTGTGGTCTAACTTGAACCTTCCAGCGAAAGCGTGGAGTTATCGTCATGCTTATTCACGAAGACCGCTTGTTCCCAGCTGAATACGGCACACGCAAGATCGCCAGAGCGTTGTACTCGCACATACGCGCGTTGCCTATTATCAGCCCTCACGGGCACACGCAGGCTGCATGGTTTGCGACTAATAAACCTTTCTCCGACCCAGCAAAACTCTTCGTGCAGCCCGATCACTATGTCTTCCGTATGCTCTATAGCCAGGGTGTCTCTCTTGAAGATATTGAGATCGACCAGGCGGAGTTACAGGATCCGCGCAAGGTTTGGCGCATCTTCGCCAGCCATTACTATCTCTTTCGCGGAACACCGACGCGCTTGTGGCTTGATTTTGCCTTTCATGAACTATTTGGACTCAACGAGCGGCTCTCGGAAAACACTGCCGATCACTATTTCGATACCATCTCGGAAATGCTTTTAACGCCGGAATTCTTGCCTCGCGCTCTTTTCGAGCGTTTTAATCTCGAAGTGCTGGCGACCACCGATTCTCCCCTCGACTCGCTGGATGATCATAAGTCGATCCGTGAATCAAATTGGAAGGCGAGGATATTGCCCACCTTTCGTCCGGACCCGGTTGTCGATCCGGCGTTTGATGGGTTTGCGGATAATATTGTTCGGCTGGGCGAGCTGACCGGCGAAGACACTGCAACATGGGCCGGCTATCTGAACGCGCTGCGTATCTCGCGCGCCCGTTTCCGCGCACAGGGCTGCACGGCAACTGACCACGGGCATCCAACCGCACAAACCGCCGACTTATCCGCGAGTGAGGCGGCGGAGTTATTTTGCCGAGTGCGGGCCGGCAAAGCCGATGCGCAGCAACAGGAACTCTTCCGTGCGCAGATGCTGACCGAGATGGCGCAGATGAGCCTTGAAGACGGTCTGGTGATGCAGATACATCCCGGGAGCGTGCGCAACCATAATCGCAAACTTTACCAACGCTATGGCCGCGATGTGGGCGCAGATATTCCCCGTGCGACAAACTACGTGGACGCGCTGCGTCCCCTGCTCGACCGCTTCGGTAACGAAAGCAAGCTGATCATCATTCTATTCACGCTCGATGAATCGGCATACAGCCGTGAGTTAGCTCCCTTGGCCGGGCACTATCCCAGTCTGCGGCTCGGACCGTCCTGGTGGTTTCACGACAGTCCCGAAGGTATGCAGCGTTTCCGCGAGCAAATAACAGAGACGGCGGGCTTCTATAATACAGTAGGGTTCAACGACGACACGCGCGCCTTCCTTTCCATTCCGGCGCGGCACGATGTGGCGCGGCGCATGGATTGCGCATTTCTGGCAAAGCTGGTTGCCGAACACCGGCTGGCGGAAGATGAAGCCTTTGATGTCGCCTATGAACTTACCTATGGGCTGGTGAAGAAGACCTACCGGCTGTAAGGAATGAACTATGGTGGATAGTGCGGAGTTAGACGCTCGGCAACTGGATGAGTTACCCATGCGCTTACCTGCTTGCTTGGTTGTCGTGGTTCTGCTCGCGCTGGTCTGAAGAAAGTTGAGTTATTCGCATGAGTCTCTACTACGCCACGGGAAGCGTCGAAACCGATCTAACTCCGGTGGAGTTGAATGACATACTTGCGGAGAGTCTGGCCAGGCTCGGTCCGCGTGGCCGCGTGCTTGCCGTGCCGCCCGATCAAACCCGTGAGCACTCCCGCGCCGGCGAACTAACTCGTTATGCATGGCAATACTATGGTGACCGTCTTCAAGCGATTCTTCCCGCTCTCGGCACGCACACCGCCATGCAACCCGCGCAAATTGCGCAGATGTTTGGCGATATACCGCAGAATCTGTTCCGCGTTCATAACTGGCGAACGGATGTCGAGACGCTCGGCGAGGTTCCGGCAGAGTATATCCGCGAGCAGTCAGAAGGCAAGCTGAGTTATGCGTGGCCGGCGCAGGTAAATAAGCTTATCTCGCGGGGTGGCTTCGATCTTATCCTTTCCATCGGCCAGGTGGTGCCCCATGAAGTGATTGGCATGGCCAATTACAACAAGAACATTCTGGTGGGTACGGGAGGCCGCGAGGGAATCAACCGCAGCCACTATCTGGGCGCGGTCTACGGGATGGAGCGGATCATGGGACGCGCCGTCAATCCGGTGCGCAATGTGCTTAACTACGCATCCGATCATTTCCTGCGTCATCTGCCCGTCGTTTACGTTCTCACCGTGGTCGGACGCAGGGCAAGCGGCGGCCTGGCCGTGCGCGGCCTCTTCATTGGCGATGATATCGAGTGCTTTAACCTAGCTGCCGCGCTAAGTCTCCAGGTGAATTTCGAGATTCTCGATGAGCCTATCCGCAAGGCGGTTGTCTATCTCGATCCCCAGGAGTTTCACTCCACCTGGCTGGGCAACAAAGCTGTCTATCGCACGCGCATGGCGCTGGCAGACGACGCCGAATTGATTATTCTGGCTCCGGGTGTGAAGGAATTTGGCGAGGACAAGACGATTGACGGGCTGATTCGCAAATACGGCTACCGCGGCACTCCGGCGACGCTAAAAGCTGTCGAATGCAATGCGGATCTAGCCAACGATTTGAGTGCAGCCGCTCACCTGATCCACGGCTCATCCGAAGGCCGCTTCAAGATTACCTGGTGCCCTGGTCAACTTAGCAGAGAAGAAGTCGAGGGCGCTGGATTCAGTTATGGTGATCTACGCGAGATGCTTACGCATTTCAACCCGCAGAAACTCAACCAGGGAGCGAACCAGGTCAACGGTGAAGTTGTCTTTTTCATCGCCAATCCTGGCTTGGGATTGTGGGCGCACCGCAGCCGGCTCTGAAATCGAAACCCATGAACGTCTAACTCACGATGCTGCGTGAAGCAGGCCTGTTCATTACCGGAATGGAGAAACCATGAACACTCAGTTATTCAGCCTTGAAGGTAAAATTGCTGTTGTTACCGGAGGAACCTCTGGAATAGGGCACGCCTTGAGCCTCGGGCTCGCCGAAGCCGGCGCTGATGTTATCGCACCGGGCTTTCACCCGCAGCCTCACAATGAAGAAATGGTCGAAGCAACCGCCGCTGAGATCGAGCAGCGTGGCCGCCAGACCCTGCGCCTCTCGGCCGATGTTGGCGACCGAGCCTCACTGGAGCAATTGCTGGCCGACATCCTCAAGCGCTTCGGCAAAGTGGACATCCTCATCAACTGCGCGGGAAGAATCAAACGCACGCCAACGCTGTCTGTGACCGATGCCGAATGGAACGGCATTATGGATACCAATCTCACGGGAACGCTGCGCGCGTGCCAGGTCTTCGGAAAATCCATGCTGGAGCGCGGCTATGGACGCATCATCAACATCGCATCGCTGAATAGTTTTGTCGCGCTCTCCGAAGTAGCCGCCTACGCAGCCAGCAAGGCAGGAGTAACTTCTCTCACCCGTTCACTGGCCGTCGAGTGGTCGAAGCATGGAGTTTTTGTGAACGCCATTGCTCCAGGCGTCTTCCGCACCGATCTGAATTCAGAGTTGCTGGACAGTACGCCTCGCGGCCAGGAACTGCTGATGCGTACACCGATGGGCCGCTTTGGCAAAACAGAAGAACTGATTGGAGCCGCAATCTATCTCGCCTCCGATGCCGCCTCGTTCGTTACTGGGCAGACCCTGGTCGTCGATGGTGGCTTCCTGGCCAGCGGCGTCAATCAGTAACTCCAAAGGATGGATTTGACAATTAAATGCAACAGCAACCCTGACTACTATTTGAATAGTATGTATAGAGAGACGCACCGTTCTGCTGAGTGGCTTTCACCACTGCGTGATAAGTCACTCAGTTGATTTGCTTCAGTAAAAACTATAGTAAAAGTGCTTCAGTATAGTAGATACTTGGCCCGAATCGTATTGAAACGTTCAATCGCGTCGACCCAATCCATCCATACTCGCCGCGGATCCTGCCCTGCACTGATTGAGTTCATGGTGGCGCTATTCAGCATCAAGTTATCAAGGTTCTTCATCTCGAACTGATCAGGATAAAGCGAGTGGAGCGCGGACGCGATTTCGATGCCGAGTTCGGGCGCATCGAGCGCATTTCTGTCTGTGACGATAATGTTAACGCCACCACACTGTTTCTGCGCGTACACGTCTGTGTGTGGCGTAAAGCTAACCGGCGCAAATCGGACACCGCTGATTGCCCGCCCATTCAAATAAGCGGCTAGCTCAGCCGGCTGAATCCATGGAGCTCCCACCAGCTCGAAAGGGGTATCAGTGCCGCGACCGAGCGAAACATTAGTCGGCTCAAGTATCCCGAGTCCAGGATAGAGCGTCGCTGCGGTAAGGCTGCGCATATTAGGTGAAGGATTCACCCAAAGAATTCCAGTTGAATCCAACCAATCGCCTCGCTGCCATCCTGTCATGGGAACGACAGTTAGTAGTGAGTTGATGCCACGCTCAGAGTTATAAAAGCGCGCCAGTTCGCCAATTGTCATGCCATGACGAATCGGTATCGGTCCAAAATTGACAAAGTTATCGCGTCCATTGTCACTGATAGGTCCCTGAACAAATGCGCCATTAATGGGATTCGGGCGATCAAGAACAACAATTCTCTTTCCTGTCTGTGACGCAGCTTCAAGAAAGTAGCCAAGCGTTGTTTCGTAGGTATAGAAACGCGTGCCAATGTTCTGAATGTCGTAAACAATTACATCTACCGACTTCACAATCTCCAGTGAAGGATGACGTTTGGCGCTGGAATCTCCGTAAACGCTGTACACAGGAATTCCCGTTAGCGCGTCCTTCGTATCCGCTACGTCAGTCGTGTCCATGCCGCCGGTAATGCCGTGTTCAGGGCTGAAGATAGCAATCACGTCAATGCCCGGCGCCTTGGCCAGCACATCGATGGTGCGATTGCCGCTCGCGTCCGCGCCTGTTTGGTTTGTAACTATCGCAACCTTGGTTGTGACTGCGCTCCCTGCGCGTACTTCGGCGAAGCCGTGGGCCTCGAGCATATCAATGCCGTTGCGTACAGAGTCATTGCGCACGGCTGCCGAAAGCGCCACGTGTTGTTTTGTATCGCCTGAAGCGGATAGTCCAAGGCTCTTGGCCGCCTCCGTGGCAACCCGCGAGCGCAGCTGAACGATAGAGGGGTTATGGCCGCGCGGATGAACCGCGTTTGTCAGAAGAATCACATAACTCTTCGAAGCAGGATCGATCCAGATCGACGTACCCGTGTACCCCGTGTGCCCGAAGGAGCCAACCGGAAAAATCTCTCCGCGCGGGGAGGAGTACGGCGAATTGATGTCCCATCCCAAACCGCGCAGCGTTGAAGATGTGGGCGGTTGCTGCGGTGTGGTCATCTTCTCCACCGTCCGCGGCGTAAGAACATGAAAGCCGGAGAGCAAATCCTGAGCATATTTTGCAAGGTCATCGGCGGTAGAAAACACTCCTGCATGTCCTGCGACGCCGCCCATTCGGCGCGCGGTAGGATCATGCACCGTGCCGCGCAGCATCTTATGGTCTTCGTCATATTCTGTCGGCGCTATGCGCGGCAACCATACATCGGGCGGAAGAAAGCGCGTCTCTCTCATCCCCAGCGGCTCGAAGACATTCTTCGCGGCGTATTCATCCAGTCTCATGCCGGAGACTTTCTCAACCAGAAATCCGAGTGTTTCAAAGTTAATATCGCTGTAAAGAAATCGTGATCCGGGTGGAAAGACAGGCTTCTCGTCCATAGCCATGCGGTACGCGGTATCATGCCCCTTCCATGCTGTTTTAAGGTCGAGATCCTCAGACAGTCCGGAGAAATGCGTAAGCAGTTCGCGGACAGTAATATCCTGCTTTCCATTCTTTGCGAATTCCGGCAAGTAGGTAGCGACCGGTTCGTTGATGCGAACCTTTCCTTCTTGCACTAACTGCATCACGGAGGGTGCCGTGGCAATGCACTTTGTCAGAGATGCAAGATCAAAGATTGTATCTACGGTCATTGCTTCTTTGTCAGGTTCCACCGAGCGCATTCCGAAAGCCTTGCGGTAAACTATCTCGCCGTTATGCCCAACCAGCACGACGCCGCCGGGAATCGACCCACGCGCAACTGCGGCGTTCATGATCTCATCTATGTTGGCAAAATCCTCGCCATGAGTTATCACAGCCGCATGAGTGCTGGGCGATGCCGTCTGAGCGGCCAATGATACGGTGATAACCGGCATGATCAGTACAAACCGAAAAATCGCAGCTCCACTTCTCACCGAATCCCCCATAACTTAACCTTGGTCGGGCAGCAAATAATAAGTTGGATGATAGCAATCGAGCTAGACTACGAGAGCCTATGATGCCAATATCTTCAGCCCCAGGCCTGGCCCGGAAGGCAAGATCAACTTGCCTTTCCGCACCTTCACGCCCTCATATGGATCGTTTGCAATCAGAAGATTTCCGTCCAGATCGGGATAATCCACGAGCGGCGATAAGTGAGCCGCGGCGGTAACTGTACATGAACTGGAAACCATGCAACCCAGCATCACCTTCATATTCATCGTCCGGGCAAACTTGATCCATCGATAAGCCTCGAAAATACCACCCGACTTATCCAGCTTCACATTGATTCCGTCGTAGGCTTCCTTGAGCCGGGGAATCATCGCCGCATCGGTACAGGCTTCGTCGGCAATAATAGGAATGTGCACCTTGCCGCGCACGTATTTTGTTTCTTCGAACATATGCGCCGGCATTGGTTGTTCAATCAGTTCCACTCCCTGCGTCTCCAGCCAGTTAATCTTGCGGATCGCCTCTTCCTTATCAGTCCAGCCTTCATTGGCATCCACGCGGAGCGGTTTTTTCGTGACGCTGCGCACGGCCTCGATTGTCTCCTCGTCGCTCTGGAGTCCGACCTTCACTTTCAGGACAGGAAAATCCTCCGCCTCACGCGTTTTTTGCCGAGTAATCTCCGGCGTGTCGATTCCGATAGAGAAGGTAGTTACCGGAGCATCCAATGGATCGAGTCCAAAATACTGGTACAACGGTATCCCGAGTTTCTTGCCGAGCCAGTCGCAAACTGCTATGTCTACTGCGGCCATGGCCGCGTGCTGATGGTCGCCAAGCGCGCGGCGCACATCGGCAAGCAATTTGTCGAAGATGAGTGGATCACCCGTTGCAATCTTGCCGGCGATTGCATCGATAGCTTGCTTGGCTTGCTCCGGGTACTCCTTGAATCGCACTATCGGCGCGCCCTCGCCGAACCCGGTGATTCCATCGCGCAGATACTGCACATGAACCGTATCGCGATAAGTGCTGGATGACATCGTGGTCGTCCAGGTGTGGCGTAGCATCAGGCGCTTCAGCTCGGTCTTGACCACGGCATTGCCACCCGTTGCCAACGCATCCTCGGCATATAGATCTGCCGGCGTCGCCGCGCCCAGCCAAGCCACGCTCGCCCCAGCCGCGCCCGCGGCTTTCAACCAATCCCGGCGATTCATCATTTCACTCTCCGCGCTGCTACCAGTAGTTTAGTCCATGGCATCTCGTCCAGCCTGCTGATCTGAACGCCTGGGTGCATATTGGTTGTGTCGTGGATGAACTCCCCGTCTCCAATGTACATACCAGTATGAGTTATCTTTCCAGGGTTATCGCCAAAGAACAATAAGTCGCCCGGCTTCAAGTCACCGCGCTCGACTGGCGCCATCCTACTCCAGCTTGCCTGTACGCTAGCATCACGCGGCATGATAATCCCGCGTTGGCGGACCAGCATTTGCGTAAAACCCGAGCAGTCGAAACCATAGCTGGAAACTCCGCCCCATGTATAAGTGATGCCGAGAAACTTGCGCGCGAGTTGAATGATCTGGTCGATGGAAAGCATCGAAACATCCGCGCTCACGTTCCCTTGCTCGACATAGGCCGTTTGGCCATTTACGAGTTTAACCTTAAGCCAGCGTCCGTCCATATCTACCTTGCTGGACAGCAATTCCAGCCTCGCCTCCCAAGGCAAGTTCAGCACGGGTGCGTGTTTGGTCACGCTCGGCTCGCGGTAAAGATTCGCACTCAGTTCCACTACACGAATCGCTTTTCGATTTGTCGCATAGTCTCCTTGCAATGCCATAACATCGGAGGCCGACACCCATCCGGTGTAATCATCTCCGGTGCGGATATGAATCCATTCACTCCTTTTCTCGAGCGAAAGCACGCCTGCCCCATAAATGGCTTGCGACACCACTTCGCCGTCAAGGGAAGGAATGGAGTACATATTGATCACAGGCTTGGATACAACATAGTCTGCCTTCGCTATGGACTGCTGGCCAATTGCGATAGTACAGCAGAGCATTGCGCACAAAGCCGGCAAATAATTAATCCAAAGAAATGCGGCGCTCATATTCATTTTCATGTTGCACCTCGAATGACATAAGCCAAGTTGACTTATTTACCTTCAATTGCCCTGCGAATGCTGCCTTGGGCGCGCTTGAGACGACGGTTGGCCTCAGTCTTGGACACTTGGGCGCGCAGCATTACCAATGCCACAGAGACCTTCATGTTGGCTGCATTGAGAGCGGCAAGCGCAACCGCCCGATTCACCTTGGCAACGCGCTGTACGGTAGAGATTCCGCGCTCCAGCAGCTTCTCATTCTTGAGATGAAGGTTGACCATCAAGTTACCATAAACATAACCCAGGCGCGCCATTGCGCCAGTGGTCAGCATATTGCAGATGAGTTTTTGCGCGGTGCCTGCCTTGAGGCGTGTCGATCCAGTCAGGACTTCCGGGCCCACATCGGCGACGATGGCAATTCGCGCGATTTTGGCCAGCTCCGAGTCAGTGTTGCAGATGACAGCAATTGTTGCAGCGCCTTTTTTTGCGGCGTACTTCAAAGCCGCAATTGTATAGGGTGTGCGCCCGCTTGCGGCAAGGCCCACCACAACATCTTTCTTGCCGGGCTTACGGGCGGCCATGTCACTCATGCCCAGATCACGCGAATCTTCGCTGGCCTCGGTGGCGTTGGCCAGCGCGCGTTCGCCGCCGGCTATCACATATTGAATCATCTCGGGATCGGTGCCGAAGGTGGGCGGACACTCGGAGGCGTCCAGTGCGCCGATTCTTCCACTGGTGCCGCTGCCCACATAGATCAAACGGCCTCCCTGCGCAAGCCGGTCATGCACCACGTCGATGGCTTTGGCAATCTCCGGCAGCGCATTGCGGACAGCGCGCAAGACCTTGGCATCCTGGCGATTCATGAGCGTGGCAATCTCCAGCGCGCTCAACTTGTCCAGATCGACGGAGGCTCGATTCTGCCGCTCGGTTTTCAGCCCATTCAGTTCCATTGACTCTCCTATCTTCCAACCTCAATTATTGGTTTAACCGGCATGGTTCGGCGCAGATAAAAACTTGCGCAATAGCCAACTGCAAATGTAACGATGCTTCCCAGCGGCACGTACCATGTGTACGGAACCCCAGTGAATTGCCAGAGAAAAATATTCAGTAGAAAGCCGCAGACCATGCCAACCATCGCGCCGCTCTCTGAGGCTCTGCGCGTCAAAACGCCCAGCATGAAAACTCCAAGCAGCGACCCATAGGCCACTGAGGCAATGGACAGGCCGATTTCCAGCACCTTTTCGCCGCTCTGCCGAACCACAATCGCCAATGCAAACAGCACCACTCCCCAACCAATCGTGGCCATGCGCGACAAAAACATACGCTTCTTCTCACTGGCTGCGGGATTGATTCTGGAATAAAAATCGACAATGGTGGTGGAGGAAAGCGAATAGAGCGCGGCGCTCAGGTTCGACATGGCCGCGGCCAGGATGGCCGAAACCAATAGCCCGCTGATTCCGTGCGGCATGCGTGTGACGACAAAGGTGGGATAGATGGCATCCGGGCGCGCAAAGGCAGTGACCGGCGGCAGGAGTTTGTAGAAGACAAAGAGCAGAGCGCCGATCAGCAGGAAGAGCGAAAACTGAAAGAACACCATAACGCCGCTGGCGATCAGCGCCATTTTCGCAGAGCGCTCGCTGCGCGACGCAAGCAGCCGCATCACGATCAACTGATCGGTGCCATGGCTGGCCGTAGTCAGAAATGCGCCGCCGATCACGCCCGACCAGAAAGTGTACTTAGCGTAAAAATCCCAGCCGAACTCGAAGACGTGAAACTTGCCGGCGTGCGCCGCCGTCGTGCAGGCTGCATCCCAGCCTCCCGGCACAAGGTGCGCGATGGTGAACAAACCGATCACCGTTCCTGTAACGTAAACCGATAATTGAATTACGTCCATCCAGATCACCGTCGCCATGCCGCCCTTGTAGGTGTAAAGGAGAGTAAGGATGATGACGATGGCGATGGCCGTGAGATCGCGAACCAGGTCGCTCGAACCGCGCAGCAAACCTGAGAGCGCGATGCCCACCACGATGGCAATCGCGAAGACGCGCACGCCTTCCGCGGCGGCGCGAGTCAGAAGGAACAAGCCGGCAGTCAGCGAGCGCAGCCTCTGCCCGAAGCGGCGCTCAATCAGTTGATATGCCGTTACCAGATCGCCGCGAAAATAATGCGGAATCAGAAGCACGCTGATGAGTACGCGCCCAATCATGTAGCCGATCACCAGTTGAAGAAAACGGAAATCCTGCTCGTAGGCCATGCCGGGCACGCTGATGATGGTCAGCGTACTGGTCTCCGCCGCAACGATGGACAAGGAGATGGCCCACCAGGGAATCAATTTTTCCGCAAGAAAATAGCCCTTGATGGTGCTTTGCTTCTTGCGAAAGTGCATTCCGAAGGCCGTGACGCAGGCCAAGTAAAGAACAATCACGGCAACATCAAAGAGATTCAATCCCATGACTTCTCGTCTCCGCTTCTTTTCGGAATTCTGTATGGATTCTGAGCGAGTCGAACCGAGGATCGAGGCTTACGAAGGCATGGATTCGCGCCGCAACCCTGTACATACTGTAAGCGAAGAAGCAGCCGATAGTGCCTTTACGCCGTGGCCCGCTGCTGTTCGCGGCCGCCCAGGCGCACACTCACCACCTTGGAGACGCCTGGCTCCTGCATGGTCACGCCGTAGATCATATCGGCTGTTTGCATCATGCGCTTGGAGTGCGTCACCAGCAGGAATTGCGTCTCCTTGCTGAGCGAATGCAGCAGCTCGGCGAGGCGGCCAACGTTGGTCTCGTCCAGCGCCGCGTCCACTTCGTCGAGAGCGCAGAAGGGGCTGGGCTGAAACTGGAAGATGGCCACCAGCAGCGCCAGCGCAGTCAGCGACTTTTCTCCGCCCGAGAGCAGCAGCACATTCTGCAACTTCTTGCCCGGCGGCGAGGCCACAATGTCCAGCCCACTCTCGGCCTGGTTTTCCGCGTCGGTAATGCGCAGGAATGCCTGCCCGCCCTGGAAGAGCCGCGCAAAGACCACGGAGAAGTTCTCGTTGATCCGCGCAAAGGCCTCGTCGAATTTTGTGCGCGAAATCTGGTCGATCTCCTTGATCGTCTGCTGCGTATTCTCGATCGATTCCATCAGATCCGTGCGCTGCGTCTCCAGGAATCCGTGGCGCTCGGCGGTCTCCTTGTATTCTTCCAGGGCCATCATGTTCACCGGGCCCATCTGCTCGATGCGCAGCCGCAATCCGCGGCAACTCTCCTCTTCAGCGGCCAGCTCCTCGCCGGTGATGTGCGCAATCTCCTCGTCGGCGCGCAGCGCTACGGCCTCGATATTCACCTCGGTCAGGCAGCTTGCCTCCAGATGTTCCATGTCGGCGCCCAGCTTGGCCACTTCACTCGAGCGGCTGGCGCGGTCTTCGCGCAATAGGTCCAGCGCGGCACGCCCGGTCTTCAGTTGCGTCTCCATCGTGGCCAGTTGCTGTCGCAGTGCCTGCGCTTGCGCCGTCAGCGTCTGCGCCAAAGCCAGAGCCTCGGCGCGCGCGGTGGCCAGCTCCTGCTCGCGCTCGGCCAGTGCCGCGCTTTCTCGGATGCGCTGCTCGCGCTCCGCTTCGGCCGCAGTCCGCTGTTGGTCAATCGACAGCACACGGCGTTCCAGATCAGCGTGGAGCCTGTCAATACGCTGGAAGGCAGCCTCGGCGCCGCGCCTGCGCTCCTCCAGGCCAGCCAGCTCCGCCGTCACCTGCGCCGCCTCCTGCTGCAAGCTCTCGCGCTTCTCGCGCAGCAAGGACAGCTTCGCCTGCAACTCGTCCAGAGCCGCCTCGGCCGCGGCGTGCTCCGCCTCCAGGCGCATCGTCTCTTCGCGCTTCTCGTCGATCGCGCCTCGCTTGGCCTCACGCGCGTCCTTGTTGCGCGCGGCTTGTGCCGTCCACTCCTCCAGCCGCCGCGCAACGCGCTGCGTCTCGGAATCCATCTGCTTCAACGACGCGCCCTGGTCGGCAGTGTCGCGCTCGGCCAGCCGCCGTTCCTCGCTGCGCGCCTCCAGTTGCGCGGCCAGCTCTTCAATGGCCTGGGTCAGCTCTGCCGCTTGTGTCTCCGCTTGCGTCAAATCCATCTCCAGCTTGGCCAATCGGCCTTCGGCCTCGCGCAGCTCGCGCTTCAGCGCCAAGGGGCCTTCGCTGGCCGGCTTGCCCCCGGTCACCGTCGCGTTGTGGAAGCACTCGCCCTCCGCCGTCAGGAAGTAGGCATGAGCGTAGTGCCCGGCCAGACGAAGCGCTTCGGCTGGATCTTCGACCATATAGCTGTTGCCGAGCTTGGGAAGAATCGTCTCCAGCGAATGCCCAAAGCCATTCAGCACTCGAATAGAATCCTTCAGCGGCGTCAGGCCGGGTCCGCTAATCGTGTCTGTACTCTCTTCAAAAAGTCCGGCTTGCTCGGCGGAGTGAATCAAAAATGTCGCGCGCCCATCCACGCCCGACTTGAGCAGCTTGACGCCCTCTTCGGCCGCCATCCAGCTCTTCACCACTACATAATTCAGCTCTTCGCGCAGGAACTCATCCACCACGCCTTCATACTCGCCGCTGACTTCCAGAAAATCCGCCAGCGTGCCCACCGGCGCCATTCCCTGTGCCAGCGCGCCCGGCTTCAGCAGACGCCTCACAGTGTCGGTCGAGTAGCTGTGGTTGCGAATCAGCGATTGCAGCGAGTCGCGCCGGCCGGCTACAGTAGCCTGGTCGCCGCGCAGTTGGTTGATGCGCGTGCGCATCAAGGCTTCCTCACTGCGGCGCGCTTGCAGAGCCTCGCGTAGCGACGCAATCTCGCTCTCCAGCCGCTTCAGCGTCTCCGCCGCCGACTCGAAGCGAAGCCGCGCCTCACCGCTTTGCGCGCCCAGGTTTTCCAACTCGTTCTTCGCCTGGCCCATCTCCGCTTCCAGCCGCTCCGCCTCGCGCTCCAGGGCCGCCAGACTCTCTTCGCCCTGCGCCGTGTGGTTGCGCGCGTTGCCGGCCAAGGTCAACAGATGCATGGCTTGGCGTCGGCTTGTCTCCAACTGCCGCTCCGACGCAAAGACCTCCTCAGCCGCTGTGCGCGCCTCTTGCTGGCGCGCCTCGACCTGCTGGCGGAAGGCGTGAGCCTCGCCAGCCGCCGTCTCCAGAAAGCTGTGTTGCTGCGTTCGCTCCTCGGCAATGCCGCTCAACTGCACTCGCGTCTGTTCCAGCTCAGCGCCCGCTGCCGCAATGCGCGTCTCCAGCTCGGCAACCCGTTCGGTGTTCGAGCGCGCCCGCGCCGCAGCCCGCTCACGCTCGACGGCCGCTTCGTTGGCCCGGTTCTGCGCCTCCTGGCCCTCGCTGTCCAGACCGTAGCCCCGCTCGGTCAGCGTGTGCTGGGTTGCCTCCGCGGCTTCAATCTCCGCCGCCGAGCCGTTGATCTGCTCGGTCAGCTTGGCAATCTCCGCCTCCAGCCGCGACTGATCGGCGTCCATCATTGCCATGCGGCTGGCCAGCACCACGCGCAGCCGTCCGCGCAACTCATCACGAACCGCGGCAAATCGCTCCGCCTTCGACGCCTGACGCTTCAGGCTGTTCATCTGCCGCGTCACTTCTTCAAAAATGTCGTCCACGCGCGCCAGATTCTGCTTTGCGCTCTCGAGGCGCAACTCCGCCAGCCGCTTCTTGGTCTTGAAGCGCGTAATTCCCGCCGCCTCTTCGATAATCGCCCGCCGGTCGTGCGGCTTCGAGCTGAGCAGTTGGCCGATTCGCTCCTGACCGATGATCGCGTAGCTCTCCGGCCCCAGGCCCGTACCCATGAAGATGTCCTGAATGTCCCTGAGCCGACAGAGCTTGCCATTCAGCAGATACTCGCTTTCGCCGGTGCGGAAGAGCCGCCGGGTAATCACGATCTCGCCCTTTTGCGGCGTGCGCTGGAACTTGCGCCGTCGAATCTTCAGCACCACAGCCTGCGGACCCTCGCCGGTGCTCATCGTTTGCGGTGGCTCCGGGCCATCCTCGTCCAACACCTGGCCCGGCTGCTCCTGGGCGGCAATCTCCTCGGACTCGCTGGCACGCTGACGGCGTAGCGCATCCTCGTCCCAGTCGGCTGGGCCCTCGTGCTCCACCACCACCAGCGGCTCTACGGGTACCGGACCCTCGTAAGCCTCTGGGTCGACCATGGTTAGCGTCACCTCGGCCATCCCCAACGACTTGCGGTCGCGGGTTCCGGCAAAGATCACGTCCTGCATATGCGTGCCACGCAAGGTCTTCGCGCTCTGCTCGCCCAGCACCCAGCTCACCCCGTCCAGAATGTTCGACTTGCCGCACCCGTTCGGCCCCACAACCACGGCAATGCCCGTTCCCGCCACGGTCAATTCCGTGCGATCGCAAAAGCTTTTGAAGCCGAGTATGTGGATTTTCTTTAGTTTCAGCATTTTTTCTCCGGGTTGTTGGGACCGTACCTATTTGATTCCTGCCTGAAAGCAACGTAGCACTTAAAACTGTCATCCTGAGCAGAGTTAGACGCGTATCTTGCGACAAACGGAGCTGAAGGACCTGCACTTCCCTTTCGCCTTCATTCGGGCAACCCGCCACAAGCGCCCTGGCGTGGCGGAATAATTGCCCTCCGATTACAAACTCTACGGGCAGAGAAGGGCATGGTCAACGGTTGGCAGGATGGTTTTTGTGGATAAGGGAGTCCGCAATTCCTCTTCTTGGAATTTCCCAAGAATGGAGTGCAAGATTGGGATTTATTGAGAATTGAGCCTCGCTTTTCCACAACCTGCGAAGATGCTGTAGGTTGCATCGTCGCTGCTCTCTCGATTCCGCACTTTGGGAAACCGCGGATTCTGCCGTGGCCAGCGCCTCCGGCTTAGCGAATCTTTTTGAAGTCGAAGGTTGCCAGGTTCATCTGCCCTTCGGTGAGAATGCGGACGGTCAGGATGCTTTTGCCTTTGGGCAGCTTGATCTTGGCGAGGCCGGGCGCGAGGTTCCAGTGGTGCCATTGCCGCCAGGCGATCGGATCGGCGGGATCAAAGGTACTGGGAATGGCGAGCGGGCCGGTCGCGGATTCGCCGTTCACATCGAGCGAGATCGTGCCGCCTCGGTTCGAGGTGTAGAGCAGGTCAGCCGAGTATTCGCCTGCTTCGGCCACGTGCACTGTCAGGTTGAACCACTCGCCGGGAACGGTCCAGCCGACGTAAAGCAGATCGGCGGAAGGCACAACCTTGTCGTAGGGATTGTCGTCGATCTGCGGGTCGAGCTTGAATTTGGTAAAGGAGGTGTCCACGCCCTCGTGCATACGGAACTCGTGCAGATAGCTTCCGTCGGCAGGGTTCAATTCACCGCTGCCGTGGTTTACTGCATCCGAGTCGTGATAGGCCACGCCCTCGCCGCCCAGATCATAATAAGCGCAAAGCAGCTTTCCGGGAATCGCCTGCGCACCGCCGTGATAGCGGCTGTCTTGATAAGGCGTTCCCTTGTAGTGCGCCAGGAACTCCGATTTAGAGCCGCCTAGAGCAATCGCGCTAGAGAGCAGGACTAGTACGAACAGCACCCTCGAGGAGCGGACAAGGAATTGCTTCATGCGAACAGCCTCCTGCGCAGGGATTCCGTACATTTGCGAGAACCCGCGAGTGTTCTGTTCTTGAAGTTCATCGTATTACATTAGCAGAAAGACGCAGATTCTTCGCTCACTACCCCCATACTGAAAAGCGTTTGCTCTCCCGTTCGCTCAGAATGACAGCAGTAAATCTGACAGGTATTTCGGAAATGGATTTAGGGAAGCTCTGATTAAGTTCTTTTTGCGGAGCGGCATTCCCTCAGGGGCTCAAGCCTGCGTTGATTTTGCAGAGCTTATGTACGGGCTAAGGCCCGTACCCTTCACCGCATTGAGTTTTTTCGCGGCCTGTAAAGCCCGCGTTCATTCTATTGTATTTGCGGCACCCTTCGACTTCGCTCAGGGCAGGCTTTAAAGTCGCGCCCTTTCAAAACATCGATTTATTCAGAGGTTTCTTAGGGCAATCACTGAAGGGAAGCCCTCTACAGCCTCGTTACTAATTAAGGGGCTTAGGAATTAGAGGCTCATGACTGAACGCACAACCATAGCCGTAGCGATCTCCGGAGGGGTGGACTCCTCGACGGTTGTGTCGAAAGTATTTGCGCCCGGTTTGCAGAATATTACCCTCCACCGGCGCACAATAGAGGAATGGACTCTGATCAGATGCTCGGGGGGCTACTGACCACTGATCACTGACAACTGACAACTGGTGGCCCCCCCCCCCCCCCCCCCCCCCCCCCCGTCCCACTCCCCCCCCCCCCCCACCCCCGGGCCAAAAGCACAACAACCCCCCCCCGGCGCACAAAAGAGGAATGGACCCTGATCAGAAGCTCGGGGGGCTACTCACCACCCACCACTGAAAACTGACAACTGGTGGCCCCCCCCCCCCACCCCCCTATTACTGTGTAACTGTGAAACAGTGAACTTCATGACCAAGCCCGAAACCATTGCCGTTGCCATGTCCGGAGGGGTGGACTCTTCGACGGTGGCGGCGATGCTCGCTCATTCGGGAGAGTCGGTTGTCGGGCTGACGCTGCAGTTGTGGGATCAGACGCGACTGGCGGGCAAGGCAGGGATTCCAGACAATCCGGGGTCCCCAACGACAGGTCTTCGTCGTTGGGGTGGTGATGCGCCGAAGGCGGGCCGGTGCTGCTCGCTCGATGATGTGTATGATGCACGGCGCGTGGCTGAGCATTTGCGGATTCCTTACTACGTCGTCAATCAGCAGCAGCGCTTCGAGCAGGATGTCGTCCGGCCCTTTGTCGCCGAGTACCTCGCCGGACGCACGCCGATTCCCTGCTCGCTGTGCAATAACCACTTGAAGTTCGATCAGCTCTTGACGACGGCGCAGTCGATCGGCGCGAGTCGCATCGCGACGGGGCATTACGCGGTGAATGAATTTGATCCGGCGCGGGGCCGTTGGATTCTCAAGCGACCCACCGATTTGGCCAAGGATCAGACTTACTTTCTCTTTGGATTGACGCAGGAGCAGTTAACCCACACGCTCTTTCCGCTGGGGTCTCTCTCCAAGCCGGAGGTGCGCGAGATTGCGCGTCAACATGGCCTCGCGCTGGCCGAAAAGCCTGACTCACAGGAGATTTGTTTTATTCCCGGCGGCGATTATAAGCAGTTCCTAACTGCATATCTCGAAGAGCAGGGCCGGGAGTTGCCGGAGACGGCCGGTGAGTTAGTCACTTCCAGCGGTGATCTGCTGGGACGGCACGAGGGTATTTTCAATTTCACCGTGGGGCAGCGCAAGGGGTTGGGCGTCAGTTCGCCTTCGCCGCTGTATGTACTGCAAATCGATCCGGCGACGCACCGCGTGACCGTGGGCGCGGATGAGGAACTGGCGACAAAAACACTGCGCGCACGCAGCCTGAACTGGATTTCGATTGCGGAGCTGACCGAGCCGATGCGTGTGCAGATCAAGATTCGCCATCGGCATGAGCCAGCTTGGGCGACCCTGGAACCGGCGGGCGCGGACGAGGTCGTAGCCGCATTCGATGAGCCGCAGCGCGCGGTCACGCCGGGGCAGTCGGCGGTCTTTTATGACGGCGTCGAGGTGGTCGGCGGGGGATGGATTGTGTAGAGCTACTGCCTCGCCGCTCCTGGTCCGCGCAGCGATTCGACGACGGCTTTGACCATAGACAAAATGTTCGATATCTGGCGCACCGGCGTACTAACAACATTGGCGACAAAGCCTCCGGCGCGATCTACAGTGTCGAGCAGGCTGGTGATCATGCCATCGACGCGGTCGCTTTGCTTGTGCACCTGTTCCAGAATCTGATGGGTCGAGGTTTGAAATTGCGTACTCTGCTCGCGCAGCTTGTGGGTGATATCCGCCAGATCGCCCGCGGCCGCTTCGACCTTGGGTCCGACGCGGGTAATGAATCCGCGCGCGCCAGCGAGAAAATCCTGGGTGTTGACCAATATTTCGCGCGTGCCGGTGAGGATGTCGCGAGTGTCGTAGATGACCGGCATCAGGGAAGAGCGCACTTTCTCGACCTCGTTGCGGAGGCCCTTGGCCGCCTTGCGCACGGTGAGGAGAATGGCAAACAGGAAGATCGTCTGCATCAAGACTGCCAGCCCGGTGACAACCGCAAAGGCGAGCAGGATGATTTGAATGTCCAGTTTTGGAATTTGCATTGCAATGGCCTCGCGCAGCTAAACTGCGGGCTTACTTTGATGCGCTCTCCCAGGCAGGCCCGAGCGCAGTCTCCGGAGCCAGTGCTTGAGCTGCGAGCTCAGACACGGCTTCGGGTGGTTGTACAGATATTTCCCTGGGCAGCATCGGAGCGAAATCCGGAAATGATTCGGTCCAGAGAAAGACGCCGGCTTAAACCTCTTTGGACTCAGCGGGAGCAGGAGCGGCGGTAGGAGGCGTCTTATAGGCCTGGCGTCCGGCTTCGACGGCGGCTGTTACCCGGCCGGTCTGTTCGGAGACCAGATTCTTGCCGCGCTCGACAAACTCTTCCCACTGCGCACGTCCGCGATCAACGTAATCGCCAACATGCTCCTTGCTCCTCTCGACTAGGTCGCTGACCTGTTCGGCGGCTTGCCGGGTGCGGTTGCGCAGGTACTCGGTACCTTCGCGGGCGCCATTGATCAGGTCCTCCCGTGTCTCGCGGCCAGCCTTGGGGGCATAAAGAATCCCCACCAACGCTCCGACGCCCAATCCAGCCACAAACCACGCTAGACCGTTAATCTTGTTATCCTCTGCCATGATGAAAACTCTCCTTTCGCTCAGCTTGAAGATTGCCTGAGCGTATCAAATTCCCCTCTGCGGGGCAAACTACTAATCGGTTGCGATCCCCAATCCAGCACGGCGTACTTCCGGCGATAGGAAGCTCGACGCCAGCCTTGCCGCATTGGGCGTACCTCCCAGTATAAGGAGTTGGGGCACAAATGGGGGAAACAAAACAACTTTCTGTCGTGGAACAGGTATGTGGTCCTGTCGTGGAACAGGTATGTGGTCAAAAAACGGGATCGGACCGGCAGAGCCGTGGTTTTCTCCCGTCAATCGTCGTTCTTGGGTTTATGCAGTTTGGGGCCGGAGCTTTCGACTTCCTTGCGAATCTTGTCTGCGTCGTCCACATCGAGCAGAGCCGTGGCCTCTTCTTTTGTCTTCGGGCGGGCGAAACGGGCCTTGGCTGGCGAGAAGACGCGCGGGTCGGCGGGTCGAAGGACGAAAGGATCAAGCTGGGGAGCAGTGTCGAAGATGCCGGTGATCTCCCCAGCCAGCGCGTCTTCCAGATTCAGCGCGCCCAGGCCGAGCAACTCGTCGATGGTGCGGGTGATGGAACCCATGCTGGTGTGCTGATGGGAGACCGCGCCCTGCTTGACCCAAGGGCTGGCGACGAGCAGGATGCTACGATGGGCGTCGACGTGGTCCACGCCGCTCTGGGCGTCGTCTTCGGTGACAAAGAGCGCGGAGTCTTTCCAGATGGGCGTTTTGGACAAAAATTCAACGATGCGGCCCAGAGCCAGATCGTTATCGGCGACATAGGAGGCACGGTAGGGATAGCCATCGGCGGGGCGCGGCGCGGTGGTGTGGTCATTGGGCAGGCGGATCACGATCAGCTCGGGCAGCTTGCCGGCGGCCAGCTTGAGCCGGAAGTGGCGCTCGAACTCGGTGGCACGGAACTGGTCAGGGATGCCGAGATTGAAGGTGGGATAGCGGCGGTCGCTCGACTGGAAGACCGGCTTGGGCAGCGGAGCGTTGAGAAAAAGCCGATGACCCTCCGGCTCACTGCCGTCGAGATCATCACTGCCTTCGAGGTCGAGGCCCTCGCCGTAGTTGAGCAGAGATTTGCCGCCCGCGACGATGTGTTCCCAAAGCGAGCCGAACTGCGGCTCATCCTCGGGCATCGCCGAATCGTGCGCACCAAAGGGCGCGCGCCGCCCCGGTTGGGTTGCCCAGGAATCCGCATGGCGGCGGCGTCCGTAATCGGAGGTCCAGGCGGTGTTGAAGAAGGGCGTGGGATTGATGCCGAACAACCAGCGATGGCCGTCTACGGAAACGTCCGAATCGACAAAAAAGTTGTCGCTCATGGCAAACTGACTCACCAGCGCGTGCAGATTGGGTGTGACTTGGAGATGCGTCGCTGCCTTGTCCTCCTGAGCCCAGCCGTCGAGACCGTAGCGAGCCAGCGTGGGGTCGCCGTCGCTTCCGGCGACGTCACCCAGCACCTCGTCGTAGGTGCGATTTTCACGGATTACCAGAAAGCAGTGCTTGAGCCGGGGCAGCGGCGGGCGGTTATTGATGGCTGCGGTGTTGGCCGCAACCACGGATTGGGTAAGCGTCTCGGGCGAGGGCATGGCTGCGAGAGGAATCGCGCTAAGGCTGCCAAACTCGAGCGAACCAATATAGGTGGGCGCGTTGGGGTCGTGCTGCGAGCCGCCATTCGGACCCGCTCCTTTGCCCTTGGTGTTGACCACATAAAGCGTTTTGCCGTCGGGCGAGAATGCGATGGCCGAGGGGTTCCAGCCAACCGGAATGTGCTCGACGAACTGGAGGGTTGCGGCATCAAGTACGGCTACCGCGTTGATGCCCGCCTCGGCGACGTAAACCCGGCCATCGCTCAGCGCCAGACCGCTGGGCATCACGCCGCGCAAGGGGCGGCCGTGGCTGTCTTGAAAGCGCGTTTCGGTAAAGGGCGAAAGCTCCGCCTGAGCGAGAATGCGCCTTCCATCGGCGCTGATTTTGGCAACCGCGTCCTCATGCGCCAACGCGACATAAACGGCATCGGCATCCGCCGCTACTCCGGCAGGGGCAGCGCCGCCCAAGGTCTCGCCGGAAATTTTGGTTCCCAGCCGCAGCTTCGCGGTCAGCAATGGATGCTCGCGGTCGCTGACATCATAGGTCCACAGAGAGCTGCCCTGGAGAGAGTTCTCGTCTCCAAGGCCGGGAATCTGCTTGCCCTCGGCGGTCGTTCCCTGGCGCGCGGCCTTGGACGGATAGGCGGAGGGGGGAAAGTGCAAACCAGTTCCCAGTTCGTCTTTGGCGCTGGCGCCGGGAATGGTCTTGTACTCGAAGAGGCCGGTGTTGGTGACGTAAAGCGTGGTTCCATTGGGAGAGAGTGCGAGGCCGAAGGGATAGCTGCCAGTGGGGAGTTCGCTGATGCGCGCCAATGAGGACGCGTCGAGAATCACGATGCGCCAGTTAGCCTGGTCGAGAGCGTAGAGTGTTTTGCCGTCGGCGGAGATGAGGAGCGTGGCCGCAAAACTCCGGCTGAATTCTTTGCCGGTAGCCTCGCCAGGAATGGCGCCGTCGAGCGATATTTCGCCGGCAGGCTGCCAGTCGCTCGTCCGATAGCCGCGAATCTTGCCCGAATCGCCCGTGGCTACATAGAGCAAAGCCCCGTCGGGCGAGTAGACGAGGCCCGCGTGGACCTCGATGGCGGGGTCGTTATGCGCTCCCGCCGGCATTCGTCGAACTGTGGGCGTGACGCCGCCGGGATCGGCGATCACGTTAAGCGCGAAGGGAAAACCAATCGACGGCACGGCAATCTCGCCACCATCGGCACGCACCGCCAGCGCAAAGGGATAAGGCGCAAGAGGAATCCAATTGCCCGCCGGATGAATCTCGCGGCCATTGGGCAGGATGGCGCTCACGCCGCTTTGAGCGGTGAGCATGGGTGCGGCCGAAACAACCGCCGCGCAGAAAAAGGAAATCAGCTTGAGGATATTGCTCGCCATCGATCACCTCGCCGGATTTCAGTATGCACCGCGAAGATGAATCTCAGGTTGAAAATGTGAGCATTAAAAGCAGGCGGGTAGAGCTTCAGGCCATTCAGAAGATCACGGCGAGTTGGGGGCAAGAAAAACCGCAGTTGTCATGAATTGCTTCAGGACAACTGCGGATTCTCTGCTACTCGTTATTGGTTGACGATCAAGGTCAGTATGGTGGAGCTTGACACGGTGCCCGAAGTTGCGGTCACCGTGAGCGTGTAGTCGCTCGGTTGAGTGTTGGATGAGGAACTGCCGCCGCAGCCGCCCAGTGCCGTCACGGCTGCGAGACTCACCGCCAAGAACAGCATCAGGGAGATGGTGCGGCTCATCCGCTTGCCGGCGCGGCGCAATTTGTACGCGAACGGCAGGAGCAGAAGGCCCCACAGCACGGGTGGCAGCTTGCGGCCTGACGGGCCGTGCCAATCGAGCATTGACGCCGAGGACGGCAACTGGATGCTCAGCGCGATCGCGGACAAGGCGGTATTTGCCGGGAAGGACCACGTGTTGCTGGTGAGGCGAGTCCAGGTGGCTGGAGTGATGGTTGCCGTTGCTCCGGAGGGCATTCCGCTTATGGTTAAAGTGACCGCCTCCGGGAAGGTTGTGCCGGAGGTTGGAGCGATGCTCAAGTCATAGGTTGCAAGGCCGCCGGAGGAGACTGTTTGCGTGGTTACACTGCCGGAGCCGGGAGTCAGCGTGAAGGCCATCACGGTTTCCGTCAGCGTGCCGCTGCTGGAGCCAAGGTAGTTGGTATCTCCATTGTAAATCGCGATGATCTGGTTTGATCCCGCTTGCGCGTCGGTAAAGACTGTGGTCAGCGTAGCAGTGCCGCCCACGAGCGTGCCCAGGCCAAGCGTAGTGCTGGTGTTATCCACAAAGCTCACGGAGCCTGTTGGTGTGCCAGCCGTCGAAGAGACGGTCGCCGTCAATGTGACGGAGTTATTCGGCGCTGCCGGATTGGAGCTGGAGATCAGAGTCGCGACTTGCGAGGCGGCTTTGGAGATCACCAGCGTGCCGCTGTTGGAGCCAGAGTAGTTGGTGTCGCTGATGGTGCCAATTACAGCGTAATTTCCGGCAGACGTTGGCGGGGTTGAGGAGCCGTTGTAAGTGAAGTTCACCGTCAGGCCGGTTGGGGTCGTGGTGGCTGTAGCCGAAAGCGGCGAACCGGTGTAGGTTTGCGCCAGGCTGCCCAGCGTGACCGTGGCCATGGCATCCGAGATCACCATCGTGCCGCTGCTCGATCCAATGTAGTTGGCATCACTGATGTTGGCAATTACGTTGTAACTGCCGGCCAAGGTCGGCGGGGTTGAGGAGTCGTTGTAGATGAAGATCACGGTCAAACCGGTAGGGCTGGTGGTGGCCGTCGCGACGAGTGGCGAACCGGTATAGGTTTGCATAAGGCCGCCTAGAGTCACGGTGGCCGTGGCCTTGGAGATCACCAGCGTGCCGCTGTTTGTGCCGGAGTAGTTTGTGTCGCTGATGACGGCGGCTACAGTGTAGCTCCCCACCAATGTCGGCGGAGTCGAAGATGTGCCATAGGTTGTGCCGCCTGTGCCGGTATACGTGAAGTTCACCGTCAGCCCAGCGGGATTGGTGATGGCTGTCGCCGAAAGCTCCGAGCCATTGTAGGTTTGCGCCAGGTTGCCCAGCGTCACGGTAGCCGTGGCTTTGGAGATGGCCAGAATGCCGCTGTTCGTGCCAGCATAGTTTGGATCGTTGATGGTGCCGACTACAGCGTAATTGCCAGCCGCCGTCGGTGCGGACGAGGAGCCGTTGTAGGTGAAGTTCACCGTCAAACCGGCTGGATTGGTGACGGCCGTCGCCGATAGCGCCGAGCCGGTGTAGCTCTGCGCGAGACTATTCAGCGTCACGGTGGCCGTGGCCTTCGAGATCACCAGCGTGCCGTTGTTCGAGCCAGAGTAGTTTGTGTCGTTGATGGTGGCAATGACAGCGTAAGTGCCCGCCGTCGTTGGCGAGGTCGAGGAGTCGTTGTAGGTGAAGTTCACCGTTAAACCGGCGGGATTGGTGATGGCCGTGGCGGAGAGCGCCGAGCCATTGTAGGTTTGTGCCAGGCTACCCAGCGTTACCGTGGCCGTGGCCTTCGAGATCACCAGCGTGCCGCTGTTCGTGCCGGAGTAGTTTGCGTCGCTGATCGTGCCAGCTACAGCGTAACTTCCGGCTGCGATCGGCGGTGTCGCTGATGGACCGTAGCTTGTGCCGCTGGTTCCGGTATAGGTGAAGTTCACCGTCAGGCCAGCGGGATTGGTGACGGCCGTGGCCGAAAGCGCCGAGCCGTTGTAGGTTTGCGCCAGGTTGCCCAGAGTTACGGTGGCCGTGGCCTTGGAAATGATCAGCGTGTCGCTGCTCGTGCCGCTATAGTTCGAGTCGCTGATCGTGCCGATGACAGCGTAATTGCCCACCACCGTTGGCGCGGTTGAGGAGCCGTTGTAGGTGAAGTTCACGGTCAGACCGGCGGGATTGGTGATGGCCGTGGCAGACAGCGGCGAACCGGTGTAGCTCTGCGCCAGGCCGCCCAGTGTTACCGTGGCCGTGGCCTTCGAAATCACCAGAGTGCCGCTATTCGCGCCACTGTAGTTTGGATCGCTGATCGTGCCGATGACCGCGTAATTGCCCGGCGCCGTTGGCGTGGTCGAGGAGCCGTTGTAAGTGAAGTTCACGGTCAGCCCGGCGGGAGTAGTGACGGCCGTGGCCGAAAGCGCCGAGCCGGTGTAAGTCTGCGCCAGGCTGCCCAATGTCACCGTGGCCGTAGCCCTCGAGATCACCAGCGTGCCGCTGTTTGTGCCGGAGTAGTTTGTGTCGCTGATGACGGCGACAACGGTGTAACTGCCGGCTGCCGTCGGTGGAGTAGAAGATGAGGCATAGACTGTGCCGCCGGTGCCGGAATAGGTGAAGTTCACCGTCAGGCTGCCTGGATTGGTAGTGGCTGTGGCAGATAGCTCCGAGCCGTTGTAAGTTTGCGCCAGATTATTCAGCGTCAAGGTAGCCGTGGCCTTTGAAATGATCAAAGTGCCGCTGTTCGTGCCGTTATAGTTCGCATCGCTGATGGTGCCGACGACCGCGTAATTACCCGCCGTGGTGGGAGCGGTCGAGGAGCCGTTGTAGGTGAAGTTCACCGTCAGGCCAGCGGGAGTGGTGATGGCCGTGGCCAAAAGTGCCGAGCCGGTGTAGCTCTGCGCCAGACTGCCCAGTGTTACCGTAGCCGCAGCCTTCGAGATCACCAGAGTGTCGCTGTCTGATCCGGTGTAATTTAGGTCGTTGACGGTGGCGACTACGGCGTAATTGCCAGCCGCAGTCGGAATGGTCGAGAAGCCGTTATAGGTGATGTTCACCGTCAAACCGGCGGGATTGGTGATGGCCGTGGCGGAGAGCGCCGAGCCAGTGTAAGTTTGCGCCAGGCTGCCCAATGTTACCGTGGCCGTGGCCTTCGATATCACCAGAGTGCCGCTGTTGGTGCCCGTGTAGTTCGCATCGACAACCGTGCCAACAACAGCGTAATTACCCACTACTGTTGGCGGGGTCGCGGAGCCGTTATAGGTGAAGCTCACCAGCAGCCCGGCAGGATTGGTGATGGCTGTGGCGGAAAGCTCCGAGCCGTTGTATATCTGCGTCAGATTGCCAAGCGTCACCGTGGCCGTTCCCTTGGAGATCACCAGGGTGCCGCTGTTCGAGCCGGTGTAGTTCACATCGTCGATGGTGCCGGTTACGGTGTAGCTTCCGACCAATGTTGGCGGAGTCGAGGATGGGCCATAGACGGTGCCGTTGATGCCGGTATAACTGAAGTCCACTGACAGCCCGGTAGGAGTTGTTGTGGCCGTGGCCGCAATCTGCGAGCCGGTGTAGGTCTGCGCCAATCCGCCCAGCGATACCGTGCCCGCCCCCTGAGCGATGGTCAACGAGCAGATTTGTGTGCCCGTGAATCCGTTCTTGTCGGTAGCGGTCACGGTGAAGCTATCGGCGTTGATCGCCGCCGTCGGCGTGCCTGAGAGGATGCCGGTCGTGCTGTCCAGCGTCAATCCCAATGGAACCGGGTTGCTGGGGGAATTCACGGTGTAAGCATAAGGCAAATCCCCGCCCGTGGCCTGGAAGGTAGCGCCGCTGTAAACAACGCCTACACTTCCGCCGGAAAGCGTTGTGTTCAGCGGCGTCAAGCTGATCGTTGGCGTGCCGCCCGTGCCACTGAGCTGGATTGACTGCTTGTTCCGCTGATTGTTCAAGGGGAGTGGGAGGCCCGTAGGAATGAACGAAGCGGCGTACAGACTGTTGTCGGTCAACGTCAGTAGCTCGTTGAGCAAGGTGTTGGTGGTCGGCGTGAAGTCGATGGGCAATGTGCAAGTGGCCATCGGCGTCAGAGTGGTCGAGGTGGTGCAGGCGCCCGTATTGGATGCGTCCTCCGGGAAATCGGTGGGATAGGCCACGCCGGTGAAGCTCAGTGTGTCATTGCCGGCATTGCTCACCGTCACCGTCTTCGGGCTGTCTCCACTGGTGAAGCCGGCAGAGACCGTATTGAAGCTCAGGCTGGGCGCATTCGAGAAGTTCAGTTCATGGAACCAACCTCGCGCGGCATCTGCAACCAGGATGTCGCCCCGCTCGTCCACGGCCACCGCGTTGGCCGAGCCTACATTGTCGTTTTCATTGGCGACGCAAATAGAGGTCGAGCAGCCGGCCGGCATGACGAATACCTTATAGCCGTCCGTAACATACACGTTCCCGTTGGCGTCCACCGCCACCGACTGCGGAGCGTTGAATCCGCTATTGCCCTGAGGACCGCCCAATACTGTGACGCATTCAGGCGAGGTGCAGTTTGCGGTCATCTCCTCCACAATGCCGTTGCTCGTGTCGGCGACATAGACATTGCCGTTCGCGTCCACAGCAACGCCGCCGGGCCTGTTGAATCCGTAGCCTCCGCCCAGTGTTGTGACGCAAGAGTAGCTGGTGCAGCCGGGAGCCATCTCCTTGACCTGGTTGTTGTAGAAATCGGCGACGTAGACATTGCCGCTGCCGTCCACGGCAACGCCTTCCGGAAAGCTGAATCCGCCGCCCAGCGTGAGAACGCACGAATTGTCATTTGCGGCGGCAATGCAACTGGTTGGAATCTCCTTGACGGCATTATTGCCGTAATCAGCGACGTAAACATTTCCGGCGCCATCGACTGCCAGGCCCTCAGGCTGGTTGAAGCCTCCGCCCAGCGTTTGGAAACAATCGGAGGTGGTGCAACCGGACGGAAACTCCTCGACCTGGTTCAGGGTGGTTTCGGGGTTGGAACTGGAGTCGGAGAGGTAGACATTCCCACTCGCGTCCGCCGCCACGCCACGAGGCGAGGTGAAGTTCATGTTCAGGCTCTCGGTATAGGGGCTGAAGTTGATCATCGGTCCCGTGCCCGAGCCATTGACGTAGGCCGTGGCCAGGATATTGCCCAAGCCGTCTTCTAGCAGCACCGCGCCCATGCGTATGCCTGGATACCGCGGCAAGAATTTGACGTCTACTGTGCAGCTCTCGCTCACGGCGTAGTCGTAGCTCGAGCCGTTGGTGTTGCAAGTGCCGTCGCGCAGGTCGGTGAAGTCCATCCCGATGGCGCCTTCAGTGACCACTATCGGTCTGCCGATCGAACCCACAGTCTGGAAGGTGAAGGTCACCAGATAGGTGCTCGGGCTTTCGATGTTGACGGAGCCAAAGCTGTAAGGCGCTTGCGCCGAGGCCGTGGCCGTCACCTGCGAGATCGAGTCAGAGACCGTGCCGCCGGTCGGCGCATAATTGCCGTTGGGATCGGTGAAGCTCCATGAGTCGGAATAGCTGCCCACGGCGGTATGCTGCGTGCCCGTCAGGTTGAGATCGCCGCTCAGGTCGATGTTGCCCACGCCGGTGGCCGTGCCGCTGGCGGTGTGCTGGAGGCCGTCGTAGGCCGCGATGTAGCCCAGGACGCCGGTCGTGGCCGTGGCCTGCGCGATCGCGTCGTTGACCGTGCCGCTCCGGGGGGCATAGTTGCCGTTGGAATCGGTGAAGCTCCACGCGTCGCCGTTGTAAGTGCCGGCATTGGTATGCTGCGTGCCCGTCAGGTTGAGATCGCCGCTCAGGTCGATGTCGCCCACGCCGGTGGCCGTGGCGCTGGCGGTGTGCTGGGTGGCGTCATAGGTCGCGCTATATGGCGTGACGGAGACCGACGCATTCGCCTGCAAGATTGAATCGTTGACCGTGCCGCTGGCGTCAGCGTAATTTCCCGCCGGGTCGGAGAAGGTCCACGGGTCGTTGTTATAGCTTCCGGCATTGGTGTGCGTGGTGCCCGTCAGTACGACGCCGGCGCTCAGGTCCACGCCGTTGTAGCCGGTCGCGGTCGTGATGGTGGCCGTGTGCGCGCTGGCGTCATACGTGACGGTGTATGGCATGATGCTGAACGTGCCCGTGCCCTTGCCGATGGTCAATGAGTAGATCTGGCCGTAGGTGAAGCCGTGATTGTCGCGCGCGGTCACGGTGAAGCTGTAGGCGTTTCCGTTGTTGGCGCTCGTTGGCGTGCCGGTCAGCGCGCCTGAGCTGCTCAGAGACATTCCCGGGGGCATCGTGCCGGCGGATTGGGTGTAGCTATAGGGCGCGGTTCCACCCGAGGCCGAGAAGCTCACGTTGTTGAGGTCATAGGCGATGCCCACCGTTCCGCCGGGAAGCGTGGTGCTCTCCGGCGAGGAGAAGGTGATCGTCGGAGCGATTCCCGTGCCGGAGAACGAGATCGTCTGGCTCGGCGAGGAGGCGTACAGGCTGTTGTCGCTCACGCTCACGCTCTCATTGAATCCGCCCGTGTCATCCGGCGTGAAGCTGACAACCAGTTTGCAGGATTTGCCCGCCTGCAACTGGCTGCTGGAGGTGCAATTCCACTCGCCGGTGGAGAGCGGGAAGTCGAAGTCACTGGAGGTGTCCAGACTGGAGAGGTCGAGTTCGGCGTTGCCGTCGTTGATCACTCTCACCGTCTGCGGGCTGCTGCTGAAGCCCACCGCCGTGTTCGCGAAGCTCAGGCTGGGCGCGTCGGAGAAGTCCAGCTCGGTGACCAACCCGTACGGGGAGCCGGCGCCGGAGACGAAGAGGTTTCCGTTGGGGCTGACCACCACGGCATTGGGAAGGCTGATGGGAGCGCTGAGGCTGCCACCCATTGTCTGGACACAGGCCGAGAGCGGGCAGCCATGCGGCATGACAGACAGAACGCCGCTCCAATCGGCAACGAAGATCCTGCCGCCGGCATCCACCGCCACTCCGCTCGGCTTGGAGAAGCCGCCGCCCCGCGAATGAACGCAAGATTGGGTGACGCAGCTCGCCGTCATCTCATAGACCGCGCTGTTGCCGGTGTCGGCGACGAAGATGTTGCCGCTGCCATCCACCGCCACGCCGGCCGGAGAGCCGAAGCCGCCGCCCAGAGAAGTGACCGTGGTGTAACCGCTGGCGGCGGTAATCTCATAGACCGCTGGCTTGGCGTGATTGACGCCGGTATCGGCGACAAAGAGGTTTCCGCTGCCATCCACCGCCACGCCGGCCGGGGAGTCGAAGCTGAAGGCCGAGGCCACTTGATTGACGCAAGAGGCTATCGTGCATCCGGCGGGAATCTCGTAGAGAATGTCGTTGCTTAGATCGGTGACGAAGAGGTTGCCCGCCCCATCCACCGCCACCCCCTGCGGACTGGAGGATTCGTTGAACAGGGGCAGCGAAATGAGCGTGTTGTAACCGGTCTCCGCCGTCAGCTCATAGACCAGCTGATTGAGGTTGCTGACGACGTAGAGATTGTTGTTTCCATCCAGAGCCACGCCGGAGGGCGAGTTCTCGCTGCTGCTCAGAATGGTCGCCGAGCTGGGGGTGAGCGTGCCGCTCGCATCGGTCGCGAAGATGGATTGCGGCGCCGTGCCCACGCCGTAGAGGTAGGCCGTGGCCAGGATATTGCCGGAGAGGTCCTCGAGCAGCACCGCGCCCGTGCGCAGCCCCGGATACTGCGGCGAGAAGTATACATCCACCGTGCAAGAGGACTGCGCGCTATAGCCGTTGATGTTGCCGTTGGTGGTCGTGCAACCGCCGGTCATCGCGTCGGTGAAGTCCTCGCCGCCCGCGCCTTGGGTTACCACGACCGGCGCGCCGATCGCGCCCGCCGTCTGGATGGTGAATTGCACCGTCACCTCGGTATCGCCGCCCACCGCGACCGATCCGAAGCTGGTGGCCGCCGGCGAGGTGGCCGTCGCTGGAAGGATATTGATGACATCGTTGACCGTGCCGCTCTGGTAGGCATAGTTGCCGTTGGGATCGGTGAAGCTCCACGCGTCGCCAGTATAGCTTCCGGCCGCGGTGTGCGTGGTGGCGCCCAGGCTGAGATAGGTGGCCAGGGTGGCGTTGCTCGGGCCGTACTCGCCGCCCACGCCGGTGATCGTATAGGAAGCCGTGTGCGAGCTGCCGTCATAGTTCACCGTATAGCCGGTGACGGAGATCGTGGCCCACGCCTGTCCGATGGTCATTGTGCCGCTGTTGAAGCCGGCGTAGTTCGGGTCGTCGATGGTGCCGACCACGGTGTAGCTGCCAACATTGGTTGGCGGCGTCGAGGAGGTGGGATAGCTGATGCCGCCATCGGTGCTTTCATAGGTGAAGTCCACGGTATACGTGCCGGGACCGGTCGTGGCCGTGGCGGAGATCGGCGATCCGGTGTAGGTCGGCGCAAGGCTGCCCAGCGTCACCGTGCCGGTGCCCTTGGCGATGGTCAGCGAGTATCTTGTGCGGGTCGAGAAGCCGTTGGCGTCGGTCGCCTTCACGTCGATGCGATAGTGATCTCCGGCCTTGGTCGGCGTGCCCGAGAGTATGCCACCCGAACTCAGCGAAAGGCCGTTGGGCGTCCAATAAGTGGTGTAGGTGTACGGTCCGGCACCGCCCGCGGCCGTGAAGCTCACGCTGTAGAAGACTCCGACGGTTCCTCCGGGAAGCGTGGTGCTCTCCGGCGAGCCAAAGCTGATCGTCGGCGCGGTCGCTTCGCCGCTGACCGAGATCGATTGCTGAGTGGAAGCAACGTTCAGCGTGTTGTCGGTCAGCGAGAGACTCTCGCTGAGCAACTGGGTCGAGTACGGGGAGCTGCCCTGCGGCGTGAAGTCGATCGGCAGCGTGCAGGTTGACCCCGCTGCCAGACCGCTTGTCGTGCAGACGCCGAGATTGGAGTTATCCTGCGGAAAATCGCCGGCATAGCTGAGCGCCGAGATGCCCAGCAAGGCATTTCCCTGGTCGATGACCGTCACCGTCTGCGGGCTGTCAGAGCTGGTCGAGCCAATCGATGTCTCATTGAAGCTCAGGCTGGGCGTATCAACCACATCCAGCTTGTTGACCACACCGGAAGCGGAGACGAAGAGATTCCCGGCCGGGCTGAGCGCCAAGCCGAAAGCTCCAGAAGTGTTGCTGTTGAGTTCGGTGACTGCGGAGTAACCGCCCTCTGCCGCAATCACGTACACCGCATAACCCCAGTAGCTAGAAACATACAGATTTCCGCCCGCGTCCACCGCCAGACCCATCGGGGTTTGGAAGCTGCCGAAGCCCGTCGCCAGCGTGTTGACGGTGTTGTAGCCGCCCGCGGCCAGAATCTCCTTTACATCGTTCGCGTTGGACTCGGCGACAAAGATATTTCCGCTGCCGTCCACCGCTATGCCATAAGCCATGTTGAAACCACTGCTATTGAGCGTGGTTACGCTGGTGTAATTGCTCGCGGCGGTGATCTCGTACACAGAGCCGGAATCGGAGACGTACACATTTCCGGAGGCATCCACCGCCAATCCGGAAGGCCAACTAAATGTTCCATGGTCCAGCTCGTTCACCGTCGTATAACCGCTCGCGGCGGTTATTTCTTTCACCGCGGCATGGTTGGTGTCGGCGACAAAGACGTTGCCGGCGCCGTCTACCGCAACGCCATAGGGATTATCGAAGCTGGTCGATGCTGTGCCGCCATTGTAGGAGGGCGCCAGCGTATTGACCGCGGTGTACCCGCTCGCAAAAGTGATCTCCTTGATTTCGTTATTGCTGGTGTCGGCGACAAAGATGTTTCCGCTTCCGTCCATCGCCACGCCGGTGGGGTAGTTAAAGCCTGTCGATGCCGTGCCGCCGTTGTAAAGAGGAGCCAGCGTGCTCAGGGTGGCAGGCGCGAAGCTCGCCATCGGACCAGTGCTCAAGCCATTGATAAACGCCGTCGCCAGCAGGTTGCCGGAGGCGTCCTCCAGCAGCACCGCGCCCATGCGCGTGCCCGGATACTGCGACGCGAACTGCACGTCCACCGTGCAGGTATCGCCGACGTTATAGCCGTAATTACCGCCGTTGTGAAGAGTGCAACTGCCGTCGCCCGCATCGATAAAGTCCACACCGGTCACGCCCTGCGTCACTACCACCGGCACGCCGATCGAGCCGGCCGTCAAGAAGGTGAAGGTCACCGTCTGCTTGGCCGGACTGCTGCCTATGCTGACCGTGCCGATGCTGGTAGCGGCCGGCGCAGAGGCCGTGGCCGCCGCCCAGCTCACCGTGGTCTGGTTGTTGCCGTCCGACTGGGCGGTATTGTCGCTGATCACATAGCTTTGGCTCACGCCGGAGTAGCTGGCGGTGACAGTGTAGGTGCCGGCTATGGGGAAGCTGACTCCGGGCAGCGTGGCCACGCCGCCCACCAGATTGACTGGCGTGCCGCCATTCAAGTAGCCGTTGGCGGTGTTGGAGGTGCCGCTGGTGTCATACGAGCAGATGCCGCTGCACGACCAACTGAAGGTCACCGTCCCGGTCGGCGTGCCGCGGCTGCCTAATGTATCGCTCACCGTCGCGGTCACGGTTGTGGTCTGGCCGTTGGTCAGCGAACTGGAACTGATCGAGACGTAGGTCGCAGTTGTATCCGGCACCGGGTTGCCATTGGCGCTCAGCGAGACCGTCTGCTGCGCCCCTGGGCTGGCCGGCGCATTCAGGTTGTTGTCGGTCAGCATCACGCTCTCGCTGATCGGGTAGCCGGTGCTCAGCGGCGTAAAGTTAATGGGCAGCGTGCAGGCCGTGCCCGCCCCCAGCGCGGTCTCGGAGGTGCATACTCCTTCAAGGGAGCTCTGCGGAAAGTCCGTTGCCGTGCTCAGGCCGTAGAAGTTCAGCGTCAGATTGCCTTCGTTGGTCACCACCACCGTCTGCGGACTGTCCAAGCTGGTAAAGCCAATCGAGGTTGTGTCGAAGCTAAGCGAAGGCGGATCGGCATAGTCCAGCAAGACCACCGCCGTCCGAGCAGTATCGCTCACATAGATATTTCCATTTCCGCTCAACGCAATGCCGATCGGATAGAAATATGTTCCACTCAGCGTTCTCATGCAGCCCGATAGCGCGCAGCCAAAGGGGATCTCTTTCACCGTGGAAGTGCCGTTGTCGCCCACGTAGACATCCCCATTGGCGTCTACCGCTATGCCGTACGGGGCGTTGACAGTCACGCCCAGGGTGTTGACACAACCAAATACAGTACAGCTGATGGGAAACTCTTTCACCGCCTGGTTGCCGAAATCGGCGACATAGATGTTGTCGACGCCATCCACCGCAATGCCATAGGGAGAATTGAAGCCGCCTCCCCGCGTGCTCATGCAGCCCGATAGCTTGCAGCCGTTGGGAATCTCGGTCACGGTATTGGCGTCTTCGCTGCCGACAAAGATATTGCCGCTGCCGTCTACCGCAATGCCGGTGGGTTCAGTGACCGTTCCGCCCAGGATCTTTACACACCCTGATGCGGTGCAGCCCAAGGGAATCTCCTTCACGCCATTGTGGCCGTAATCGGCGACCAGAACGTTTCCGGCTCCATCCAGCGCAATGCCATAGGGAGTTGTGAATCCACCGCCAATCGTGCTGACGCAGTCCGATGAGCAATTGCTCTGAATCTTCTTCACCGCATTGTTCAAGTGATCGGCCACGAAGATGTTGCCGCTGCCATCGATGGCAATGCCGTAAGGCTGATTCAGTCCAGAACCAAGTGTGGACTGGCCGGCAGGCATGAAAGTCACTTGGGGTCCGGCGCCAATGCCATGGATGTAGCCTGTGGCCAGTACCCAGCTCTCGCCGACCTCGATCAGCACCGCGCCATTGCGCGCTCCCGGATACAGTGGAGTAAAGTTCACGTCCACCGTGCAGGTGTCGCCAGTGGTGTAGATGTGTCCGGTCCCGTTGGTGGTGCAGCTTCCCGAGAGGGCGTCGGAAAAGTCCAGGCCCGCCACGCCTTCTGTCAATATCACTGGCGCGTGGATGGTGCCGCCGGAGGCAAAGGTGAAGACCAGTGAGCGCAGCGCCGGATTGCTGGCGCCGACCGCGAGCGTGCCGAAGTCCACGCCCTGCAGCATGAGCTTCTTCACCGCCCAATTACTGGTATCGGCGACGTAGATACTTCCTTTCGCGTCTACCGCCACGCCATAGGGGTCATCAAAGCCGGCGCTCAACGAGGTGACGCATGCAGAGCTGTTGATGCAACTTGAGGGCATCTCCGAGACCGTGCTGTTGCCGGCATCGGCGACGTAGATGTTTCCGTTCGCGTCCACCGCCACGCCAAATGGAGAATCAAAGCCGCCGCCCAGCGTGGTGACAGTGCAGTCATACCTGAAAGTCGTACCGTTGTAGCTGCAACTGGATAGTAACTCTACAGTGCTGCCGCCGGTGTCGCCAACATAGACGTTCCCGCTCCCGTCGACCGCGATGGCCGTCGGAACTCCGACCGCGCCGACACCCATCGGGGCAATGCAATCCGTAGCCGAGTAGTCATTGCCACTGATGCAACTGGCAAGAATCCTTTGCACCTTGCCTTTGAAGGTATCGGCGACATAGACATTGCCGCTCATGTCCACCGCTACGCCATAAGGCTCCTTGTAGCCGCTGCCCAGGGTTTTGACGCAGTCAGAGCTGGTGCATCCGAGAGGAATCTCCTTGACAGCGTCGTTTTCAGTATCCGCGACATAGACGTTTCCGCTAGCGTCTACCGCTACGCCGAGGGGCTGGGAGAAGCCGCCGCCGAGCGTAATGACGCATGAATTGTCATTTGCGCCGGCGATGCAATTGGCAGGGATCTCCTCGACGGTACTCAATGCGGGCATGGCGAGATAGATGTCTCCGTTCGCATCCACCGCGACACCACTGGGATAGGTCAATCGGCCGCCCAGCACTTCATACCCCCCGCTATAGCTGGCCGTCGTCGTGATTGCGCCGGCTTGTTGGCTGCAAAGCAACACTCCGAGCGCAAGCAGCAGGCTCGTCATGAAGCTCAGGCGGAGAGCAGACGGTGTGCAAGTTGAGGCGAAAAACGAGCGGAGAAAACGAATCGAAGCGGTCATGGAGAGGATGCCCCTTTCAATCACTGCCGGTTTCATTCGTCAAAGGCGATGGAACGCGCTACCGAAGGTGTGCCAACTTTGAATCGATTGATCGGTAAAATTTGCCGTCGCGATGCCAGCTATCCACGAAGAAATCTGCTTGTGTCGGTTTCAGTATCGGGGTGATGCAAGGTGAACCGTTCGCCGCGCATTAGAAAAATGCGAGGTGTGTCCCAAAAACGGGTAGGAGTGCAAGAACAGGAATCGACCGGGCAAGCCGGCGGTGGGCATTTAGAACCCTGTACGTTGCACGTTCTGTTTGTCGTTTCGGGAGAAATTGCTGCTGGCATGGAGAAAGGAGGAGGATATTGTTGGCACTGCCGCAAAAGCGTACCGTCTATACCGGGAAGCGGCATCTTATACTGTCACCATCACGCCCGGCACTGGTATTAATCTTCCGGTAGCTCTCAGTTGCTCGCAGTTGCCGGCAAATACTAACTGCGAATTTTCGCCGGCAGCCGTTCCTGGAGGCAGCACAAACAGAAGTATTTTGCGCTCGCGCCGGGCGCGGGAGCAAATTATCGCATCGCGCAAAAGATGGTCTCTGCGCGCGGATACGAATACCAGTTCTGGATCAACTCCACCTATCCCGACAAGCCTGCTCCTCAGCTCACGCCCAATGGCTTCCATGTGGGCATTGCCTTCCAGTTGCCCCGATGGAAAGATATTGGCGCGCGTGGTATGCGAGAGGAAGACATCACTAAAGTAAGGTGGCAGAAGGCCAACCAATCAACCCAGCGATCCATTGAAAACTTCAAATCGTGCTTACGTCAAGCGCCAAGATGCGCACAAACGTCGATGAAATGGTTGAGACCGGCTAACTATCAGCCTGGAGGGGGTTGCCCATGCTTCATAATTATTGTGGTCGCCCAGAACCAGCAGCCAAATCCGGTGAACGCAATAAACAGAGCGATGATGAAACCGATGAGATATTGCATAATATTCGCTCTATTCCAATGCGGAGGTCTCACTGCGGTGGCGCAGCCTGAATATGAATGCCGCATTCCACCTTGCGGCCAGCCCAACGGCCAGAGCGCGGATCGTTAGGATCCAGTGGTGGCGTCGTACATGGTTCGCATCCGATGGAGGAGTAACCGCGCTCATAGAGCGGTAACAAGGGAATCGACAGATCTTCGCAGGCATACCAGACATCGCGCGTGGTCCATGCAGCCAGAGGCGCTAGCTTCAGCACTTGCCTGTCTCCGGGAAGCGTGAATAAAGCCAATTCTTCCAGAGTCGTCCGGCTCTTTGCCTGCTCGCGCCTCAGACCAGTAATCCATACGCGGTATCCGGAAACTGCCTTGAAGAGCGGCTCAACCTTGCGCAGTTTGCAGCACTGATCGGGCGCGGATTGGTAAAGCAGGCCATACTCGGCCTCCTGCTCGGCTACGGTCTTCTCCGGAAGAAGATTGATCAGGTTAAGTCGCCATTCACTTGCAATGCGGTCGCGATACGCATAGGTCTCAGCAAAGTGATAGCCGGTATCCAGGAAAAGAATCGGGATATTCGCATCGAACTCGATTGCCAGTTTCGTCAATAACACATCTTCTGCCTGAAAGCTGCACGTCAGGCAGGCATCATGCAGGCCTGTGATTTCACGTGCAAGCGCCGCGCGCGCCTCGTCGAGTTTGGCCTTTACCTGTGCATGGATTTGCGTTGTGCTCACTAGATGCCTGTCCTTTCAGAAGGAATGAATATCTTCGCGCTATGCAGGAGTTGATGAACGGCAGCGACAGCGAGAATTGGATCGCTCGCATCGAGAGCAACCTCTTGTCCTTCCGTTCGGGCAATCGACGCTTCATTTTCGTTCGTCTTTACAACCAGCGCAAGCTGGCCGGATTGAAGCAGCAATCGAGTGACGATCTCCAGCAGACCTGGATGAAGAAGAAATACTTCATTGTTGGCATCGATGCGATTGGAAACGACTCCCACGGAAAAAAGTGAACGCTCGATGGAATCAATCAGCTGAACCGGGCCGCTCACTTCGAGAGTCGCGCCGCGATGCCCCCAGCGCGCTTCCCGTTCGCCAGCGGTGACGGGACCCCATGCATCGGCGGGAAGGTGATCGCCTGCTGCCACAACCGCAGTAGCCGCTGTGATCATGCCGGCCGCCAGGGTGCTGTTGGTTTCCGCGTCAATCAGAATGAATGCTCCGGTATGGCGATTTTCCCCGTAGAGGTCAACAGCAATCGGACGCAGCAGGTCGATATCAACGACGCCGATGCTATTCATCTCCAGCGTCTCGGCGAGTTCGTGACCCAGCGTAGCGATATTGGTGCGGTGCTTGATTGCGGAAACAAATGCGGGCACGGTCTGGCTGGTGTGCTTGAGCAGATAGCGGCGGTTGCGCTGGAGCGGACGCTGATCCATCCAGACAAGCGCGGCCTGAATGTTCTTGGCAACAACGGCTGGCGCGTGTGTGGAGACGATCAGATCGCCGCGGCTGATGTCGAGTTCACGATCCAGAACCAGCGTGACCGATTGCGGCACGAGGGCTTCGACAAGGTCGCCATCGAAGGTGACAATGCGCGCCACCTCGGCGCTTCTGCCGGAGGGAAGCGCCGTGATTTTGTCGCCCGGTCGGACGGTTCCCGATGCAACCTGACCGGCGAATCCGCGAAAGGTGTGATCGGGACGCAGCACCCGCTGCACGGGGAAGCGGAAGGGCGCGGTGCGCGTTTCGAGCGTGGAGGGCAGCGACTCCAGCAACTCCAGCAGTGATGGGCCGGTGTACCAGCGCATCGCATCGGATCGATGCACGATGTTGTCGCCAGCAAGCGCGCTGACAGGAACGAAGCGGAGTTCGACTGGAGAGCCCGTATCGGCAGCGATCTGATTGAGAACGGATGTGAAGTTCAGCTTGATGGCGCGAAAGGTTGCTTCGTCGTAGCCGATCAGATCCATCTTGTTGACCGCAACGATCACATGGCGCACGCGCAGCAGCGATGCGATGTAAGCGTGGCGGCGCGACTGAATCAGCACGCCTTTACCGGCGTCGATCAGCACGACTGCGGCATCGGCGGTAGATGCGCCAGTGGCCATGTTGCGCGTGTACTGCTCGTGGCCGGGCGTGTCGGCGATGATGAATTTGCGGCGCGGCGTGGAGAAGTAGCGATAGGCGACATCGATGGTGATGCCCTGCTCGCGCTCGGCGCGCAGGCCGTCGGTGAGCAGCGCGAAATCAATCTGACCGGGAGCCGTGGTTCCCTTGCCTTCGATGGAGCGGACCTGATCTTCGTAGACCGATTGCGTGTCGTAGAGCAGGCGTCCGATGAGCGTGGATTTTCCGTCGTCCACGCTGCCCGCCGTGGAGAAGCGCAGCAGATCCTTCTCGCGCTCTTCAGCGAGAAAATCTCCGACCGAAAATGGGAGTTCAGTGAGTGTCGCCATTTAGAAGTAGCCCTCCCGCTTCTTGATCTCCATCGACCCTTCCTGATCGTGATCGATCACGCGATTGGCGCGCTCCGATGAACGGAAGGAGAGCAATTCCGCGATGATGGCGGGAATCGTGTCGGCGTCAGAGCGAATGGCTCCCGTGCATGGACTGCAACCTAGCGAGCGCAGCCGCGACTTGATCATTTGCGGTTGCTCGCCGGGCCGCGCGACAAAACTCTGCTCGATGGGAAGCAGCGCCTCCTGACCCGCGCTTGTTGGGCGTACATACATCGGGCGCTCTTTGGCGAAGTAAAGATCGACGACGGGAATCTTTTCCTCGTGGATGTATTGCCAGACGTCCATCTCCGTCCAGTTGGAGAGAGGAAAAACCCGAATGCTTTCGCCGGGATGGACGCGCGCGTTGTAGAGGTTCCACAGCTCAGGGCGCTGATTCTTCGGGTCCCACTGTCCGGCGCTGTCGCGGAAGGAGTAGATGCGCTCCTTGGAGCGGGACTTCTCTTCATCGCGCCGCGCGCCGCCGAAGGCCGCATCAAAGTTGTAGTGGCGCAGCGCATCGAGCAGCGCCTGCGTCTTCAGCAACCCGCAGCAGCGCTTAGTATCGAGCACGATGGGATTCGTCCCTGCGGCGATGGCGGCTTCATTGCGCCAGACCAGCAGCTCCGCCCCTACTGATTGAGCCATTGCATCGCGAAATGTCAGCATCTCGGCGAATTTGAAACCGGTGTCCACGTGAAGCAGAGGGAATGGAATCGGCGCTGGATAGAAGGCCTTCTGCGCGAGGCGCAGCATGACGGAAGAATCCTTGCCGATGGAGTAGAGCATGACGGGCCGCTCAAACTCCGAGGCCACTTCGCGCAGGATGTGAATGCTCTCGGCTTCGAGCAGGCGCAGATGACTGAGGCGCGAAGGAACGGATGCGCTGGTTGATTGCGTTATCAATGACTCGGATTCGGCGACCGGCATGCGTGACCTCTTTCAGTGAGTGAATCGCTGAGGGCCAATGCTGCGCGTCCGCACACCGGCTTTTCAGCGAAGGGTGTGTCTTCTGATGAATTGCTTGTGGAGAATCAGAGACTAGTACAGGCACCCGTCGAAGTGCATCGACAGGCAACAACAGGAGCGGCTTTTGGAGGCGCGGTTCATGTGTGTACCAATAGTAGCAAGATATTCGGACAAATACAATCCAAATATACTGTTTCTCAAGATGTTGCAACGGCAATCTTCGATTCATAAAAAAAGTGGAGCGCCGGGCGGGAATTGAACCCGCGAATACAGGTTTTGCAGACCCGCGCGTTAACCGCTTCGCCACCGGCGCATTTGAGTTTGACATCGTCGTCTACTTCTTTCCGTTGTCTTTGAAGTTCAGCGCAAAGTAGTAGTAGGTGTATGAGTGGCTGGTTGACACATTCGTCAGGAAGTCGCCCCCGCCGAAGTAGCCAATGCCGCCGCCCAGGTTGAAGTGCTTGTTGAGTTCATACCAGGAGTAGCCATCGATTTCCGCGCCCACATGGCGGCCGTGGTCGGTCTTGTTGGTCACGATCGCGCCGCCCGAGGTATTGTAGATCGAATCCAGCGCATCAGCCGCCCAAATGTCCAGCCCCTGCGCCGTGAGGGTGAGCCGCCGGTGGGGCTCAACGGTGGCTCCCGCGCGCACTGACTCAATGTTCTGCCAGCCGAACAGGTCGGTGGTGCCAAAGCGGTCGTGGGCCGTTGGGTAGATCGTGTCGAAGGTGGTGTGCGTTGCGTTATGCGCCGGATTGCTGTTTCCCGTGGCGTAATCATACTGAGTAAAGACGCGCGGCTTGGCCGCTACATCGAGAAACTGGTATGCCGCGCCTGCCTGCGCCGCCCAGGCCCGAATCGACTGCGCACCCACCGTGCCGGTTTCGAGAATCACCTCGCCCCCGTAGTCGAGCGCCGTGTGGGCTTGCGCCTTGAAGCGCACGCCAAACGCCTTCTCGTCTTCCTTGCCGGTGGCCTTGCCTGTGGCCGGTTCCACGACTTCTTTCGGCTGCACACGCCACAGGAAGAACGGCTCAAGGTTCGAGTGCGACACAAGAAAATCATCGATGCGGCCGTAGGCTCCGTAGATGTTGTTGCCTTCCTGATGCGGGCTCACGCCATCTGCCTGCGGCACCACAGCCGAGGCGGCGAACAGCCCCAAGTGCTCGCGCTTTGCATTCAGGTTCAGCACCGCCGCATCGTACGACCGCGCCTGGTTGCGCCACTCTGAGTTGGCGATGATTGTATTGTTGTAGTTGATGAGCTGACGGCCCACGCGCAGGCTGATCCAGTGTTTCTCCGGGTCGCCAATCTCCACATACGCCAGCTTGAGATCCCAGCGAACCGTGTTCGGCGGGCCGATCGGCGGGTTTTGGAAGCCAGCACGGGCGTCTTGTACCTGCGCCGTAACGCGGAACCAACTGGGCGTATGCAGATCCACCTGAAACCGGAATCGGTTCAACAGGTAGGAGTCATCGACCTTCGCCTTGAAATTTGAATTGTTATAACCCTCGTATCGGAACCGTTCCTCGGCCTGTAGATCGATCCACTTGGGCAGTTTTGCGTCAACATAGGTCGCCGGGGCAAAGTCGTGAAGGTCGTAGGGCGCCGGGTTGCCGGTAGTGCGCCAGGCCGAGCCGTTCAAGAAGCTTAACGGGTTCGAGGCCGGGCCGGTGATAAATGCGCCATTGAATCCCGACGTCGCGTTTTGTGTGGTGATGTCGTCCTGCGCGGCCAAGGGATGGCCGGCCGCGATAGCAAACAGAATAAGCACCGCAGTGGCGGATTGCGGCAACCAGCGCAGAGCAGCAGACGGGGAAGCATAAAGAGCTTTTTGCACTTTGGACTCTCCTTGGAATTTCGGGAAGCTGTGGATTGGATGGGACCTTAGGCCCTGACACGCATGGGGCGACAGACCTTTATCGACAAGTGGGAAGACAACAGTAACAACAACACGAGCACTGCGCCGTTCCCGGCCCGCGCACTGCGCAAACCGAGACCTTGGGGAAACCTGCACATTTGAGGACAGTCGCGGGCATTTTGTTCTCAAGAATTCAGCGGGAGCGCTTGGTTGGTAAAAGACAAATTCGCGGACAGGCCAGCGGGCGCTAGCGGGAGCAACAACAACACGCGGATTTGAGAATGAAAGTTTTCACTTGGTGAACAAACTCTTCTATCGTTACAACCTAACTGACTTTCAAACTTCTGTCAACTGGGAACTTCAGGGCAATCGCATGAAGGGAAACCCTCCACGGTCTCGTTACTAATTAATTACCTGCAAAATCTTTACGTCAAAATATATATTTTAGGGGGGGAGGGGGGGGGCGAAAAGCTAGGGACCAAGGGACCAGGGACCGGGGACTAGGAAAAGACCGGCGCTCTGGGCCTGGTTCATGCTTCCATTGTGCGCTCTGTGTGGGAAATGATCTGCAAAATATCTTCACGCGATTGCCCTGCTGGGAACTTGACTTTTGCAAGAACCACCCATAGTATTACTTTATGAAAGGTCTACTCTGTTGTCGCCGCTGTACATTGCATCGCGCGCAGAGGTGACTTGGATCTATCATCCAGTTCAATCCACAGTTTCCAATTGCCCGCGATGCAGCCGTTGCTGTCGCGGGTTTTCTGTCTTCCGCCAAGAGGATAATATGACTCAAGCACTTCCTGCAAAAGAGACAAATGCCCAGCGCGCTGAGCGCCTCAAGCGCGAGAAAAACCCGTGGGAGGCCTTCGATGAGGTGCGCGAGTTTGCTCGCCGGGGCCGCTCCAGCGTGCTGCCTGAGTGGGCTGGCTTGTACTTCAAGTGGTGGGGCATTTACACCCAGGGCGACGGCGTCGGCGCCACCGGAGGAAAAGGCGGCGAGGGTCTGGCTTCCGACTACTTCATGATGCGCATCGGCATTCCCAACGGCATTCTCTCCGCGTCGCAGCTTCGCGTCATCGCCGGACTCACGCAAAAGTACGCACGCAACCTTGCCGACATCACCGTGCGCCAGTGCATTCAGCTTCACTGGCTCACCATCGAATCTCTCCCCGAAGTTGTTGATGCGCTCAATACGATTGGCCTTTCGCCTAAAGGCGCGTGCGGCGATGTGATGCGCAACGTGACAGGCTGTCCGCTGGCTGGCGTTGCTGCCGACGAGTTGATCGATGCCTCTGCGTTGGCTGCGGAGATCTCTGAACTGCTGAGCGGCAACCCGGAGTTCTACAACCTGCCGCGCAAATTCAAAGTCTGCGTGACCGGCTGTCCCTCGTGGTGCTCTCATCCGGAGATCAATGACATTGCCCTTACCGCGACCAAATTCAACGGCCAGCTCGGCTACTCGCTGCGCGTCGGCGGAGGCCTCTCAAAGGAGCCGCATCTGGCTGTGCGCCTCGACGCCTTTGTTCTTCCCGAGCAAGCCTCGAGAGTAACGCGTGCGGTAGCCGAGATCTTCCGCGAACAACAGGGATTGCGCGAAAACCGCGCGCAGGCACGCATGAAATACCTCTTCATGAAGGAAGGCTGGACCGCTGAAAAATTTCTCGCCGAGTTGCACTCCCGGCTTGACTTTAAGCTGCTTCCCGCCGCACCCGAAGAGGTTCCCGACGATATCTATCGCGACCACACGGGAATTCATCCACAACGAAAGCCGGGTTTGAGTTACGTTGGCGCATCGGTCTTGCGCGGCCGCATGACTGGCGATCAGTTGCAAGCCGCTGCTGGACTTGCAGAGCGTTTCGGCTCTGGCGCATTGCGCACCACCGTCTCGCAAAACCTTCTCTTCATCGATATTCCCAATAACAAAACAGCGGAACTCGCGCACGAATTGAACCAGATCGGATTGCAAGTCGATGGCTCATCTTTTTGGCGCGGAGCGGTCGCTTGCACCGGCACCGAATTTTGCAAGCTGGCCATCACCGAGACCAAGGGCTTTACCCGCTGGATCGTCGATGAGCTGGAAGAGCGTCTGCCGGAGTTTGATCAGCAGCTCAGGCTGCACGTCACCGGCTGCCCCAATGGCTGCGGTCAGCACTGGATTGCCGACATCGGAATCGAAGGCAAGAAGATCAAGCACGAAGGCAAGCTGATCGATGCATATTATTTCTGCCTCGGTGGAGCAGTGGGCCAGCACGCTTCCATTGCGCGCCCTGTGGGTTTTCGCGCTCCCGCGACGCTGGTGCCGGAAGCGATCGAGCGCTTGCTGCGCCACTACCTTGGCACGCGTCAGCCGGAAGAAAATCTGCGCGCCTGGTTTGCGCGTCACAGCAACGATGAACTGCGCGCCGATTTAGCAGGTGAGGTTTTAGCGCCGGTCGAGCGAGATCTGCCCACCGGCCACGTGCCGCATGGTGTTGCTGATTAGGGTATCGCTGATTAAGGAGCAAACCATGAGCCTGTTGCCGATTTTTCTCAAACTCGATGGCCGACGCGGTCTCGTGGCCGGCGCGGGAAGTGTTGCGCTCGACAAGATCAGCAGCCTGCTCAAAACAGGATTGCGCTTTCGCGTTGTCGCGCCGGTTGCACGGCCAGAGATTCGGCAACTCGCCAGCGAAGGCAGACTCGAATGGATTCAGCGCCCCTTTGAAATTGCAGATCTCGACAACAATTTTCTGGTTATCGCCGCTACTAATTCCGCCGAGATCAACGCAGCTATTTATCATGGCGCAGCCGAACGCGACATCCTGGCCAACAGTGTGGACGACCCACCTCATTGCGATTTTTATTTCGGTTCGGTAGTTCGCCGCGGCGAGTTGCAAATCGCAATCTCAACGGCGGGCAAGAGTCCTGCCTTCGCTCAGCAGATGCGCCGCGAGATCGACGCACAGTTACCCAGCGACCTCGGACCGTGGCTCGATGATGTTGGAAGGCTGCGCCGCGAGATTCTTGCCTTCCATCCACCAGGCGAAGCACGCAAGCTGCTCTTGCATCAATTGGCGCAGCGTCCGGTTTTCAATGCGGCGTCCTGCCCCTCGCATCGGAGGTCTCTTGCACCGCTAGACGAGAAGACCACCGGCGCCAGCGTAGATGTTTATCTGGTTGGCGCCGGTCCAGGAGACCCTGATCTGCTGACCGTCAAAGCTCTGCGACTCATTCAGTCAGCCGGCCTCATCCTGCACGACGACCTTGTTCCACAAGCAATTCTTGAGTTGGCGCCGCCCGACGCTGAGGTCATCAACGTGGGCAAGCGTTGCGGCGTGAAGGGCATTACGCAGGAGCAGATCAACGCGTTGATGATTGAGCGCGTCCGCTTGCCGAGGAGTCCCCAGCGCGCCATCGTCCGGCTCAAGAGCGGCGACCCACTCATCTTCAGCCGCGCCGCCGAAGAGATTTCGGCGCTCACCGAAGCGGGCGTTTCCTTCGAAATTGTTCCCGGCATCACTTCTGCCTTTGCCGCGGCAGCAGCCATTCAGTGTTCACTGACCAGCAGGAACAGCGCGTCCCAGGTTATTTTTTCTGCCGGGCATCACGCTCAATCGCAAACGAACAGCCGTTCGTTGCGCGTACGAAAGCTCCAAAGAGAAGAGGCAACCCGGGTGGTCTATATGCCTGGCCGGGAGCTGAGTTTGCTAGCGCAGCAATGGCTCGACGAAGGACTTTCTCCGGATTTGCCCTGTGCGGTCGTCTCTCAAGCCTCACAACCCGGCCAGCAAATTCACTGCACTACGCTCGCCGCCCTCGGTAACGCCGAGCCAGTTGACGCGCCAAGTTTGCTGATCGCCGGCTGGGCTCTACGAGAGTCCGCTGCCGCTGACCTATGCCTCGCCACAATTCCATCCGTGGGAAAGGTAGAGTCGATTTTAACCGAGAACTTCATTCTTGAGGAGATTCTCGACTGAGCTTGAGGAGATTCTCGAACGATGGAATCAATCCGATAGAAGAGAGGTGCACATACGGCTATACGTTCTGTCAGATCGGCGCTTAGTATAGACCGGATATCCTCGAACCCTAACGGTATGGCCCCGCGAATGGATGCCACCAATGCGACACTGAGCTTATCGAACATCATTGCAGTATTCTCGAAGTTATTCAACCGACGGATAATCATCAAGTAAGCCGACCATCATTCACCTTCCTGATTAAGGAGCGTTGAGCCTGCAATAGCAGCTTTGCGGTCTTGTTGGCTATGTTCTTCGCTGGTCGAAAGTAGCTGCTCAGCAAACGGTGGTTCTATGCGAGATCGCGGAGCGACTCATCGCAAGCCAGAAAGCAGTTGCGCAGACGCTCGATTTCAAGCGCGCTGAAACCATTTTGTAGACACAACGGCTCCCAGTTTGTTTTCACAACCTGTTGCATCGTTCGCGCGATGGCCACGCCTTCATCGCGCGAGAGGCCAAAGCTGGCAACCTCGCTCAAGGCGTTATGCAGAGTCGCCCGCCGTCCATATCGGCCAACTCCGATGGCGAGGTCGCGTTCCGTGCCCACCTGCGGGAAGGAAACAATATCGTAGCCAGGAGAGAGCCGCCATCCGCGCCCATCCCATAAGAAGCCGTGATTGCGCAGATGGTCGTCGTTGTTGTTGCAGAGAATATTGAAAACCATTCTTCGCCACAACTCTTTCGCATCCGCCGCAGGTTCGGAACCAAAGCGCCGCATTTGCTCCGCCAGTCCGCGATAGCTCTGCCGCGACGATTCGCTCGCGTGCGCGCCGAGAATCGTCAGTCCCGAGATAAAAGGGAGACGGCGGTATCCAGCTTCGATTGGCACCCGGTCGAAGCGTTCGACAAGATAAATGTCTTGCCCCAACACCTTTTCGAGCCGCACGGGCGGCACGTTAATTCCGGCCATGGCGGCCAGCGTCATGGTGACATATTCGACGCGGCACATCGGAGTGCGATCATCGGCCCGGACAAATTTGGCGATCCACTGTTTGCCATCGTATTCACAGGCGGACTTAGGTCTGGCTCCGCCCAGCGATGAGCCACGAACGAAAAAGCGGCGATGCTTGATGGGCAGCTCTTCGGCGGTATCCAACTCCCGCACCGCGTCGATCATCTCGGCCAGATCGAGGTTCCCTCCCGGCAACTCGCTCTCCGTCCAGGGAACCATGCGGCGAGGTCCGGACAAGTCTGCGCCGAATGCCAGAGCGCCAACACGCGATTCACCAGTCGCGACAAGATAGTCAAATTCGGAGAGCGCACGTGCGCCAGCGGCGCGCTCCATGAGATGCCGCCCCCATCCATCGGGCGCGGCATCGCGAATGCCATTGAAGAGGACAAAACCTTCCTCTGTGCTGTATTCGCGTTCAATCCCTGGATCGGGCAATGACAACTGCACCGGATCGATAGGCAGCCGGTCTTTGCGCTGAAGGTATCGCCGGCCATAGCGGAAACGCGCCCCCGCTTCGCGCCCAGCGCCGACCATCTCCAGGATTCCTGCCGGTACCGGGCCTTCATCGAGATAGACATAAACGTAGGCTGTGGACATAGCTCACTCAGAAGTCGAATTTGCCGGCTTGTTTTTTGGTTCTGCGGAAATCGCGCGGCAGATTTTGAATGTCCGCTTGAAGGCCGGTCGTATCGCTTTCCGGCGCGACGATATCCCCGATGCGCCGGTGCATACCCAAGACCCACAGCGCTGAGGCGATGATTCCCACTCCCACCGCTGGGTCGCCCCTTTCCATGCGCTGCACGGTCTTCAGATTGACCATCATCCGCTCGGCCATTTCAGCCATGGACATGCGCCTGCGCTTGCGCGCGACAGCAATATCCTTTCCCAGCTTTAGAAGCTGGTCATGTGCGGCTGCGGGTAATGCCTGATAGGCCCGGCTGGTTCTCGCCATGCCACAATTATACCCATACAGAGTATTAATAAGATATAAGATGCCCATGTATGGGTTATTTATTGTGATACGTCTAGCGAAATACTGGTCGATATTCGATATTTTGGGTCGTTACGTTCTCATTTAGAGTACAGCCGCGGGTTATCGAAATCGAAGTCCCAGGAGCACAAAAATGATTCCAAGATAGGCAGGCCAATCATGTTCAGCGAGCGGATATTCCCCGAATGGCGTAGCGTAGCCGAGGCGCGGTCCGCGTCAAGGCTCTGCGACCGCGTAGCGGCGGGCTGCGGCCCGGCCCTGACACGGACCTTTTCCGCCTCGGCTTATCATTCCAATTATTCCGGGAATGTCATCAGCAAGAACCGGCTCTGAATCTCCTACCTGTGTTTGGCGCTTTTGCTCGTTTGCAGAATCGGACGAGCCTCCAGGCGGTCCAGTATCTCCATGACCCTTGGGCGCGGTTTGGGCAGGCGTGGTTCAGGAACTTCCGCCCTAGACGCCGGCAGAGGAGGATCGGCTGGAGTGGGTGTTGGCCGTGGCTCCGAACCGGCCGCTACCGCGGTGCCGAAAGGCGGCAGGCCTTTGATGAGCGCCTCCTCAAGCTTGAGGCGTACCTCGTCGGCCTCGGCCCACTGCCGGGTTTTGGCGCTTTGGCGAAAGTAGAATCCGTTGACCTGGCCGCCGACCCACTTGGGGCAGTTGCACCGGCGGCAGGCGCGGTCTCGCGAAAATCTGCAACTCGTGGAGTGGCGGGTAAAGACGGAAAGCAGCATCGAGCTCCCACTTCTTCAGGTGAGATTGCCCGCAGAACGTAAGTCGGTCAAAGGGCGCAATGTACAAATTACGTACAAAACTGCGCGTCGATTTTTCCTTTGAAAGATAAGCTATTGAAAATAGGTAGCTTAGAGTTGGTGGAGGCGGCGGGAGTCGAACCCGCGTCCGAAATCGCTGTCAGCCAGGAGTGTTCATGCTTTGCCCGCTTCCTTTGGTTTCGCTCCAGACCCTCAGAACGGACAAGATGGGCCAGAAGCTAGTCCGATGATCTTGCGCAAACAACACGGACCGAGCCGTTCACGCCAGCCTACGGTATGACGTCCGCTCACAGCCCATAGGCAAAGCCGTGGAAGACGGCAGCTTATTTAATTAAGCTGCAAGTGGCAGACTGTAGTCGGCAACTTTAGTTTTGTAAGCGATTACGGGTGCCCACCCCCCGACATGACTCCTAAGCCGCAATCAATCCCGTCGAAACCGTGACGCCCCCATAGACCATCCTGCGACGGAAACCTGCCGCCGGAAACCTCGGTTGGGTGCGAGCCGGAACAACTGGCTCATGCTGCTATCTCTATTCTATGCCAATTCCGATTTTGCCGCCGGACTACTGCTTTTCCAAATCAATGCTCTCGTACTCGTGGCGGGCGATGGCGGCGCGAATCTCCGCTGGGGTTTTGCCCAGCTTGGTCTGCTGATAGGCGAAGACGCCTTCCTTGGCGCAGGTGTCACACTCGGTCGAATGATAGTTCTCATAGCAACTGCGCAGGCTCTGGTGGCCCAGTGCGCGGTCGCATCGGCAGTTGCAGGGAAGCTGGTAGATCACGCTGCTGACTTTAGCCGCCATCTGGTAGACGTGGACCTGCCATGGGTAGCGGAAGTGTTCGCCGGTCAGTTGCGAGCCGGAGAGAATCTTCGGCAGGGCGCTGACGTTGAGCGGCGCGGAGGGATGATAGGCGGGGACATCGTCGGCCGGGTTCGACCACTGCGCAAAGCTGGCCAGGGTGACCGCGAAGACACCCACTCCGAGAAACCAGCGGCGCTTCATCCAGTTGTTGGTCATGAGACCCTCCTGACACCTATTTTAGACCGATGTGGGCGTAAATCGAAAGCTGGATACGTCAGCAGATATTCGAGGCCCGAGCATCGATTTTTCCGCAAAAAAAAAGACGGCACGAACGGTATAGCTGTTCGTGCCGGGAGGCCAGTGACGCAAACTACTTCCCGTCTTGAAGGGGCAATCACAGCCACCTTCTCAACTGGAATATATACACCATAGCATAGATTGAGTAGAAGTCAAATACAAAAATCGAAATTATTATTGCGATTACAGGCCGACTTTTCTGAAAGTCGACTCAGAGACCCGGAAGGCGGAGATTCTGTGAGAGGCGATGCCATCAGAATAATAAAGTGTCGCAAGTGTTGTGCAAATACTTTCATTTCATCCACTTCGTCTATGTTGCAGGCAGTTTCTCCCACGCCGTACGACTGGCCCAGAACAGGAATGAGGGCTGATCTTGCGGTGATTGCTGGTGGGCGGAAGGCCGGAAGCTCTGTTTACCAGGCAGATGCGGACAAATATACAGATTTCTGGATTTCTAGCTGTGACCCCGGAATTGCATCGCCTGAGGAGCGTCAGGCCAGCTTCTCGGCAACAGCCGCAAGCTCGAAGTCCTTTGCTGTCAGGCCGCCCGCGTCATGGGTAACCAGTCCCAGACGCACTCGGTTGTAGCGGATATCGATGTCGGGGTGGTGCTCGGCCTGCTCGGCCTCTTCGCCGAGACGGTTGACGAAGGCCAGCGCGGCCGTGAAATCCTTGAAGGTGAAGCATCGCGTCAGCTCACCTTTTTCGATCTGCCAGCCGGGCAAGGCAACGAGATGGTCAGCAACTTGTTGAGTGGAGAATGGGGGCATTGAGTCGACTCCTTTGCCGATTCGATTGCTCTACGCCCCAGGCGGATGCTTCTATTTCTGCTGCCGGAGGACGTGCCGGGCCGCAGCCCAGCCCTCTTTGACGATCTGCCGGGCGCGGCTGACGGCGAGCGAACCGGCGGGCACGTTCTTGGTGATGCAGGAGCCAGCGCCGATGTAGGCTCCGTCGCCGAGCGTGACCGGAGCCACCAGCGTTGAGTCGCTGCCCACGAATGCGTCCTTGCCGATGCGGGTCTTATGCTTGTTGACGCCATCGTAGTTGCAGGTGATGGTTCCCGCGCCGATGTTGGTTCCCGCGCCGATCTCGGCGTCGCCCAGGTAGGTAAGATGGCCAGCCTTGACGCCTTTGTCGAGCCGGGATTTCTTGATCTCGACGAAGTTGCCCACGTGGACATCTTCGCCGATCTCGCAACCCGGACGCAGGTGCGCGAAGGGGCCGATGCGCGCGCCGTCGGCAATTGCGCTGTCGGTGAGCACGCAGCTTTGGCGGACCAGCACGTCGCGGCCCAGAGTGCAGTTTTCGATCACCGTGAAGGAGCGGATGCGGCAGCCTGCGCCGATTTTGGTGCGGCCCAGCAACTGCACATACGGCTCGATCACCACATCGGAGGCGATCTCGACGCCGTCGTCGATTACGCACGTCTCGGGCCGCTGGATGGTTGCGCCGGTCGAATTATTATTTAATTCCAATTGACTGCTCCTCGATGAAAAGGACGATCGAATTCTGTGATATCCCATCCTTGACACAAAAACAAGTATCTGCCAAGGTTGCGGCACCCAACTCTTTATCCTTCAGCCCTCAGATCATTCTGGACCGAGAAACGCCCAATCCAGGCAAAGAGGAAGAGCGTCAGACCGCCGATCCAGCCACCCAAACTGAATGGCCCTGGAAAGTAAAGATCAATGACAACACCGCCTCCAACCAGAATTGCCGACAATGGAATGAAGAGGCGCATCCCGTAGAGAAATGTGAATGGAATATAGTGCGCGCCTACAAGAATCATCAACGCCGGATAAAACAAATTCAAATGAAATACAGTGACCGGCACCAGCAGCAGCATGGTGAGTGGCAACGTAAAGGCCAACTGCATGGCAAGCATTCCCAGGGGATTCTCGCGCGAGACAGATGCCGGCCTGCCGGTCAGACGCAGCAGCAGTTGCGTGATGGGAAAGATAAAAAAGCCGAGAGCGACCAACTCGATGATGGCTGCTCGCGGAGAGACCCATGTGGCCAGCGCGGCGGATGCCAGCCAAATCGCCGAGCAGACAAGCTGCCCAAAAAAGCCGCCAATGTAAATGGTTCGCACTTCTTTTTGCGCGTCTGCTACCAGCATCTTTGCACTCCTTAACTTATTCAGCAGTATATCGTGCGCGGCGAATCTCACTGCCTAACGATCATGGATCATAGTTTCGATTATTGATCCGGCCCTTCAATAGTGCTATCGCCTCCCACCGTTCAGCAAAGAACGCTGAATCGATGGGGCACCTAGGTGTCTTCCTTATTGGATAGAGCAGGTCGTGGACCGGGAGGTCCACGCGACAGCCGGCCAGGAGGCCGGCGCTACTTGTTCATTCTGCGGCCAGCTTGATGACGCATTGAGCGGCACAAAAAAAGGAGCGGCTCGTGAAGGGCCGCTCCTCGTGGTGTCTGACATTCTTGCTTGGTGCGAGTTACTGCTTCTTCTCCTCCGGCTGTTTGGGCATGGGGATGGTGATGTCGATGGGCTGCGGCGCGCCCATCTTCAGCTCATCCAATCCGGGCTTGATCTCCGGGCCGTTGCCGACCACCAGAATCGCCAGCTTCTCTGGATGGATGTATTTCTTGGCGACGCGATCGAGATCGGCTGTGGTCACCTTCTCGATGCCGGCCTTGTAGCTTTCCAAGTAGTCAGACGGATAGCCGTTGAACTCCAGATGCAGATGCTCCCAGAGAACCTTGCTTCGGGTGTCGTATTTGAAGAGGAATGAGTTGAGGATGTTGTCCTTGGCGCGCGCCAGCTCTTCGGCGGTGAAGGGCTTGGTGGTGAGTCCGTTGAGCTCGGCGAGCGTGGCTTTGGTGGCATCCACGGTGGTGGCGCTCTTGGTCATCGCCATGGCGCGAAACTCGCCGGGATGATCCCAGTCGTAGCCGTAGCTGCCGCTGACGGCGTAGGCAAATCCCAGCTCAGTGCGCACCTTTTGGAAGAGACGGCTGGCAAAACCGCCGCCGAGAATCTCATTCATCACGGCCAGCGCGGGCACGTCGGGATTATGGCGGTCGGTGCCGAGGCCGACGATCTCAATATTGGACTGATTGACGTCTTCCTTGTCGATGAAGTATAGGCCGGGCTTGGGATCAGCAAAGCTGTCGTGCCGCTCAGGCTCGGGCTTGACCGCGGGCAAAGCCTCGAAGGCTGCGCGCAGCTTGGCCTCCATCGCCGCGGGATCGAAGTCACCGAGTACGCCGACAATCAGCTTGCCGCCGAGAGTGCGGTCATGCCATGCCTTCAAATCATCCACGGTGACGGCGCCAATGGTGGCCAGCTCCGGTTGGCGGGCGTAGGGGCTGTTGGCTCCGTAGACCAGCTTGGCTGACTCGCGGCCGGCGATCTCGCCTTCATCGTCATTACGGCGAACAATCCCGGAGGCCTCCTGCTGCTGAGCCAGATCGAGTTTGTCGGCGCTGAACACGGGATGCAGCAGCAGGTCCAAAGTCAGAGAAAAGACCTGATCGGCATCCTGCTTGAGCGAGTTCCAATAGATGCCGGTGGAATCCTCGTCGCCCCATGTGGAGATGTGCGCGGCCTTGGCTTCGAGCAGATCGTCGAGGGCATCGCCATTGAGCTTGGCCGTGCCGCTGGTGCGCCACGCCTGGCCATAGAGCGAGACCACGCCGATCTTGGCTGCATCTTCGTCGCGCGAGCCGCCGGGAATCAAGACCCAGCCGGTGACGAAGGGTAGTTCGTGATCCTCTTGAAGGAAGAGGACGATGCCGTTTTTGAGTTCAATGCGCTTGGGCTGCTGAGGTTTGAAGTCGTGCAGCTTGGGGGTGGGAATCTGCTCCCAAGGCTTGCTTTGCTGGGCGTGGAGAGTGCTGGGTGCAAGAGCCAGTGCAGCGATTGCGAGTACCATGGAAATTCCAGAAATCCTCTTCATTGCGCGCCTCCATCTTTCTTCGCCGCCGCCGCGGGAGCTTCGGTCTCAATCCATGCGCTGGTGCGGTTGCTGGGGACAAAAATCGCGTTGGCGACGCGGCGGATGTCGGCCTTGGTCACCTTGTCCACCTTATCCAGTTCGAGAAAGAGTTCGCGCCAGTCGCCGTAGCGGCTCTGGTACTCGGCCAGATCGTTGGCAAGGCCCTGATTGTCGGCCAGGCCGCGCAGCAGGTCGGCGCGAGTGCGAGTCTTGAACATCTGCAACTCATCGTCCGTGACGTCGGCGTTTTTGAACTTGTCGATCTCGCGATGGAGGGCGACGCCCATCTCGGCCGGCGTGTGCCCAGGCAGCGGCACCGCATAGATCGCGAAGAGCCCTGGGTACTTGTCGCCGGGGAAGGGACTGAAGCCGGCGGCGTAGGCGGCGATCTTCTGGTCACGGACCAGGCTGCGATAGAGGCGCGAGACGCGGCCATTGGACATGATGTCGCTGATCGCGTCATAGACGGCGGAGTCGGGCGAGCGGTAGTCGGGGCGATGGTAGCCCTCAAGGAAAAACGGCTGCGTCTGTTCGCGGATGGCCACTGTCTTTTCGGCAAATTGCTTGGGTTCTACGGTGGTCATCTCCTCCGGCTTGGGACCGGCGGGCATGCGGCCAAAGTATTTTTCCAGCAACGGCAAAGCCTCGCTGGCCTTCACATCGCCCACCACGGCGACGACGACATTCGCGCCCACGTAATACTTCTTGTGGAAGTCCATCGCCTCGGTGGCCGTGATCTGCTGCACTTCGCTGGGCCAGCCAATGGCGCTGCGGCCGTAGTTGTGGGCGACGTAGGCAGTGGCCAGGAACTGTTCGACGAGGCGGCCGGTGGGGTTGGAGTCGGTGCGCATGCGCCGCTCCTCATTGACCACATCGCGCTCCTTGTAAAACTCGCGCGGCGCAGCGTCGGCCAGGCGGCTCGACTCCAGCCAGGCCCACAGTTCGAGGCGATTCTCCGGCATCGACCAGAAGTAGACCGTCTCGTCCATCGCCGTGAAGGCGTTCAGGCCCTCGGCGCCGTTGCGCTCGGCCACGTCTGTGAACTGGTTGGGAATGACAAATTTGTGCGCCTCGGCTTCGGCGTCCTTGAAGGCCTTATGCAATTCGGCGAGCTTCTTCTCGTCGCGGCCCACGGCTTTCAGATACTCGGCCTCATAGGCGTCGTTGGCCGCCTCGACCTTGGCCAGCGCCAGCTTCTCGGCCTCCCAGTTGGTGGTGCCGATCTGCGTGGTTCCCTTGAAGGCGAGGTGCTCGAACATATGCGCCAGGCCGCTCTGGCCCGAGGGGTCGTTCACGTCGCCGGCATCAATGAATGTCGAGAAGCTGAAGACCGGCGCCTCCGGCCGCTCGCAGATGATCAGCGTCAGCCCATTGGGCAAAACCTTGGTTGTGATCCTTTGCTCGAAGCTCTTCAAGTCCTGCGCCCGCGCGCCGGTAAAGGCCGCCGCCAGCAGCAGGATCAAAAAACACTTCCAAAACCAGGGGAAAACTCTTGTTCGCATTCAATCTCCTTGGGACGCGCAGATTGCCTTCAGCATGGCCGGGCAGACGCCCACTCTCCAGCCCTATGGTAGATGAGACGCTCACCAGCAGCGATTCGTTTGCCCTACCCGCGTCAGCCGGTCCGGCACTCTTCCAAGCTAGGGCCTTTCACCGAGGAGGGTCAAATCGGCGGCTCGCCCGATTGCCGCCTTTACGGGAACTTCATTCCTTTATTGATACGATAGTGTAACCATGCTGAGCCAGAGGGCAAATCGCCGTCGCCTCACACCGCTCTGGCGGGCGGTGATCGAGATCGGGTTTATCGATTTCCTGTTTTATTCAAATCTGTTGATGGGTGAATTCACCGCATCGAACGGCCGCGGCAAGACACTGGCCTCGGCTCTGATCGACATCTTTACCGTCACCAACTTTGTCATCGCTCTGGTCTGCGCGCTCATCGGCTACCTGGCTTTTGAGTTTCTGCGTAAGAAGTTATAGCAGCAAGCGAGGGTTTCGCTGGTCCAGCTTATATTCCCAATCCAGGAACGAAAGCAAGCAAGTTCGATATAAAATGAGGCAAGAAAGAACGGGAGTAAGTTAGCCCGTAGTCAAGGGCCAAGACGAGGTTTATATTTCAATAAAGAGATGAAGTATCTCCGAGGAAACGATATTGGACCTTCCGAATTATTACGAATTCCTCCAGATCAGCCCAAATGCCGAGCATGAAACAATCCAGCGCGTCTACAAGTTTCTGGCGGCCCGCCTTCATCCCGACAACCCGGAAACCGGCGACGCAGATAAGTTCTTTTTGTTGAAGCAAGCCTATGACGTGTTATCCCATCCAGCGCGGCGCGCGAAATACGATGCGAGTTACCAGGACGAGGTTCCCAACCCGGACCCTTTATCCAATTCGATCGATTTTCTGGATCAAATCGACGGCGAGTTGAACCGGCGGTTGGCGGTATTGGCGCTGCTCTACATCAAGCGCCGCACAGACCCGGGCCGCCCTGATGTTTCACTGGCGGAAGTTGAAATGCGCATGGGGTTCCCTCGTGAATATCTGGAATTCACGATGTGGTATCTGCAAAAGAAAGGCTATATCGCGCGATCGGACAACTCCGCATTCACACTCACGGCAGAGGGTGTGGACTTCGTGGAAGCGCAACGAGCGAATATCCCGGTTCTGAACAATCTTTTGACCAGCGGCGCCCAGCCCTCCACCACCGATCCAGAGGTGCGCCACGACGCATCAGGTCATGCCCGCAAGCCGATCATTGCGCCTCATCCGAAGGCGCATGGGGTGGAACGGCGCGTAAACACTGGTGATCGGCGCGCGACGTGACTTGGCCGCTGCCGCTTAGGTCCCGCGTTCCCGCAGGGGCTAAAGCCCCTTGCTTCTTAGCGCATCAATGTACGGGCCGGAGCACGTGCCCTTCCCGCGGAACCCCGTTCCCTTCAAAGGCTCAAATGCGATTGCCCTAAACTTGCATTTCTTTCTGCTTGACCACGAGCCGTGGGCTTCCGTATTCTTCGATGGTTTCCGCACGGAACGTGAATCCCCAACTCAACCCGTGCAGGGAGAGCACACCATGAGCACGACTTCCCCGTCCTCTGCTGCTTTACCGTTACTGGTTCGCCGCGCCGCCGTGCTGGGCGCTGGAACCATGGGTTCGCGCATCGCCGCGCACTTGGCCAACGCTGGAATTCCCACGCTGCTGTTGGACCTTGTTCCCACAGGCGAAGGCGACCGAAGCCGTCTGGCCAAGGCCGCGCTGACTGCGCTGACCAAAGCCAAGCCCGCCGCGTTTTACGAGCCGGCCCTTGCCGCATTGATCACCGCAGGCAACTTCGAGGACGATCTTATGAAGCTGGCCAACTGCGATTGGGTGATCGAGGCCGTCGCCGAAGACCTGGCCATCAAGACGGCGCTGCTCAACCGCGTGCTGCCTCATCTGAAGCCAACGGCCCTGCTGACCACCAACACCTCCGGCCTACCCATCGCACAGATCGCCGCCGGCCTGGACGGGCATCACGACCGCTTCTTCGGAACGCATTTCTTCAATCCGCCACGCTATATGCGCCTGCTCGAGGTGATTCCCGCCGCTGAGACCGATCCAGCCATCGTGGGCGCTTTCACCGCCTTCGCCGACCGCAATCTGGGTAAGCAAGTGGTGAGGGCCAACGACACGCCCAACTTCATCGCCAACCGCATCGGCATTTCGGTGATGTTCACAGCGGCCGCGCTGATGTTCGCGCAAGGGCTGACCATCGAAGAGGCCGACGCGCTGACCGGCAAGGCCATCGGCTGGCCGCGCACCGGCACCTTCCGCCTGGCCGACATGGTGGGCCTCGACATTCTCGCCCACGTAGCCGCGAACTTTCCGCAGGGCGTCACGCAAGGCAATTTTTCGCTTGTTCTGGATGAGATGCTGCGGCGCGGCTGGCTGGGCGACAAGAGCGGGGTCCCCGGCGACGGGTCTTCGTCGACGGGGTGGAAGAGCGGCCAGGGCTTCTACAAAAAACTTTGCGATGCCGACGGCAAAGAGCAGCGCATGGTGCTCGATCTGGCCACATACGAGTACCGACCAGCGAACAAGCCGGCTTTGCCGGCGCTGGAGATGGCCAAGAACGTTAGCTCACTGCCAGAACGTTTGCGCCTGCTGCTAGCCAATGATCCCGTAAAAGACAAGGCCGCTGCATTCCTGGGTCCGTTTCTTGCCGCGCTATGGAGTTATGCCGCCGACCGCATCGGCGAAGTGGCCGGCGACGCAGCCTACATCGACCGCGCCATGCGTGCAGGTTTCAACTGGGAGCTGGGACCATTTGAAATGTGGGACGCGGCCGGAGTCGAGTTGACCGTCAGCCGCATGAAGGCGCTCGGGCTACCGGTAACTCCGCGCGTCGAGGCTCTGCTGGCCGCGGGCCAAAGCTCCTGGTATAGCCGCGACAGTGCAAGCGGTATCCAGCTTTGCTTCCAGCCGGAGAAGAATCAGATGGAGCCGGTCGCCGCAATTTCCGGCCACGCTCGGATTGCTGATTTTCGCCGCAGTAATGGAGTTGTCCGCTCGAACGCCGGTGCATCGCTGATCGATCTGGGCGACGGCATCGGCTGCATCGAGCTGCACTCACTCAAGAACGCCATCGGCGGCGACGTGCTGGCGCTGCTCTCGGCGGTGCTCGATCCCGCCTCCGATGCGGTGCGCGATTTTGCCGGCTTTGTGATTGCGAGCGACCGGGAGAATTTCTCCGTCGGCGCCAACCTGATGCAGATGCTGCTGGCCGCGCAGGAGGGCGAGTTTGATGAGTTGGCCGCGGTCATTCACGGCTTCCAGCAGATGACTGCGGCAATCAAGTATTGCCCGCGTCCGGTGGTCGCCGCGCCCTTCGGCATGACCTTCGGCGGAGGCGCGGAGATTTGCCTGCACGCCGCGCGCCGCCAGGCACACGCGGAGACGTACATCGGCTTGGTCGAAACCGGCGTTGGCCTGATTCCCGCTGGCGGCGGGACGAAGGAGATGCTGCTCAAGGCCATCGACGCGGCTGCCGCGCTGGCTCCTGGCGATCCCCGAGACCCGCCCTCGCGCTCTGCCCAGTCAGCCGAGCTGGCCACTGCGCTCCGTCGCTCCTTTGAGACTATCGCTCTGGCCAAGGTCTCGACCTCTGCCGCCGAGGCTCGTTCACTCGGCCTTCTCGTGCCCGCCGACCGCATCACACTCAACCGCGAGCGGCTGCTGCTGGACGCCAAAGCTCAGGCCGCAATTCTGGCCGCAACAGGCTATGCGCCACCTCAGCCGCGAGCGCAGATACCCGCACCCGGCACGGCGGCGCTGGCCATGCTCGAAACCGGCGTCTTCCTGATGGGCGAAGCCGGCTACGCCAGCGAACACGACCAAAAGATCGCTCGCTGGATCGCCTACATCCTGGCCGGCGGCCGCGTCACGCCCGGAACGCTGGTCAGCGAGCAGTACATTTTGGATTTGGAGCGCGAGGCTTTTCTCTCTCTCTGCGGCGAGTCGAAGACGCAAGAGCGGATTGCCTTCACGCTGAAGACCGGCAAGCCGCTGCGAAATTGACATACGTACGTATGTGTGGGAGAATTTTCTCAGAGGAGTGCAGAAACCGTGTACATTGATCCACAAACCGTGATTTCTCCGAAAAACAAAGTTAGCGATGTTGAGGTTCTGTTTGACAGAGGACCTGTTGATTACAGTTGGTCCATTGCGCGGCTCACCTATGGTCCAGAGGAGCGCATCGGCATTCGCTGGAATGGTGACAACGAGAGTAAGAAGGGTGTGCCATTGGCGAATGCTCACCCCGTGTGGTTCATTTTGCCAAAGGAGTTGGCTGAGGCGGTCGAGACCAAAGCTAAGGAACTTAACATCAATCGTGATGCAGCGCTTCTCGATGGCTACCGCCAGATGGCTGCCGATTATGAACAAGAAGCAGAAGCCGAGGAGTGGACGGAAGGATTGATTGGCGATGCCTATTGAACGCGGCGATGTTTACTGGGTCAGCTTTGACCAGAGCTTGGGCGGGGAGATTCAGAAAACACGTCCGGCAATTGTCTTGTCTAACAATGCCGCCAATCTTGTCATGAATCGTTTGCAAGTAGTTCCGATCACATCGAAGACTGATCGTGTTTATCCCGGCGAGGCGCTCGTCGAAATCAGAGGGGAAAAGCGCAAAGCGATTGGATCCCAATTGACAACCGCCAGCAAGCAGAGACTCGGCGCCCAAGTTGGGGTTCTTGGCGCTGGTGATATAGCACGAGTGGAGGCTGCAATCGCTGTTCAACTTGGCCTGAATCTAAAGTAGACAGCATGGAAGACTTGCGGAAATTCGTGCTAGTGGGAGTCATTGGCGTGAGCCTTATGACACTATCGGCCTTCGGTCAGCAGGGGAATTCGCCCCCCCCTCAGCTGGTCGTCGCCGGCCAGATCGTTATTGCCAGCCACTCGACTCCTTATCTCATCCGCCATCTGCCGGTCAGCTCATTCCCCAGCCTGCCCGAGAAGTTTGCCGCACAACTCAATCGCCGTGGCTGCCTGATTCCGCAGACCTACGAGGCGCATCATCCGGAGAACGTGATCCACGCCAGCCTGGAGCGCCCCGGCTCCTCCGATTGGGCGGTGCTCTGCTCAGAACTCGGAACAGTCTCGCTGCTGGTCTACTTTTCCAGCGCGCCAAACAGCCTGCTCGTGCTCTCCGCCGCGCCCGAGACCGAGCGCCTGCAAGCCCACGACCCCAGCGGAGTTCTCGGCTTCAACTGGGGCATAGACCCCGCCTCGCCCGCGCAGATTCACACCGCCCAGATCGGCCTGCTGCAACGCCCAGCGCTCGTCGACCACGACGCCCTTGCCGATTCGCTCGTCGACCGCCGCACCATCTATCACTTCTATGTGAACAACGCCTGGATCGTGCTGGAGATGCCAGAGTAAGTAGATAGTTGACGGGAATCACTTAGTACGTTCGTGCTGTCAGGCCCAAGTTCGAACCGCAACCCGGTTAGCAACCGATACCCTCCTGATCTCACAATCTGAAGCGAATATGCTATTGAAACCAGCCATCGGAATCCGTATTTCTTCATGCCCACGGTAATCAAATTCTAAAAATGCATTAACGATGGCTTCCCCCACGCCGATAACCTTATCGAACGTCTTGAAACCATGGAGGTATCCAATGTACAAGTCTTTTGTTGATCGTCATCCTACCCGGCTCCGGAGTGCCGGAAGACGGTTGGGTCAGGCAGCCGCCTTGGCGCTATTGCTGGCGTTGGCCATCCCCGCCAGGGCCGCCGACGAGCGAGCGGTCAAATCGCGGATCGCGCCCACCTATCCCGAAATTGCCAAGCGCCTGCGGATTGCTGGCGAAGTGCGGCTTACGGTCACCGTGAATCCGGCGGGCAAGGTTACCGACGTAAAACCGCTCAGCGGAAACTCCATGCTTGCTGCTGCCGCCACGGATGCGGTGCGCGGATGGAAATTCGAGCCGGGCGACAGCATCTCCACGGTCGAAGTATCGCTCACCTTCTCTCTTGGCCAGTAAGCAGAGGCGCCTGGACCATGTACACGGCTGTAAGACTCGGTGGAACTTCGGGGACTGCTCATCGTCGCTGGGGAGGAAAGGGCCAAACGTCGATTTCAAATCATTCCTGCATTTCGATGGCCTCAGTTGAACTTCAGGTCCCGATGCAGGCACGGCAACAACTGGGAGGATGTATCCCGGAGCTACGACACTCAAGTCGACGCATCCAACAGGGAGCGGCGACCCTGAACGAGGCCAATCAGGTTAGGGTATCCCTGGTTTTGCTCTAAAGGGAGCAACGCATGCCATGCCGATTCTCGCGCAGCCATCCGACGCCTCTGGCGCCGCAGCGTTGTCCATCGCGCTCATCGATCCCGATGAACAGCAACGCAAGGAGGTTGCCTCCGTTCTCGGTGGATTCCCGGGCATAGCGGTCCGCGAGTATTCTGCCTTCCCTGATGACCTGGACGATCTGCCGCGGATACTGCAACAGCATTTCGCCGCCATCATCGTCGGACTCGACAGTGACCCCGAGTACTCTCTCGAATTAGTCGAGAGCCTCAGCGCTGACAACTCCACCACCGTGATGGTCTATTCGGTGCAGACCCACCTGGAGTTGGCGATCCGCTTCATGCGCGCAGGCGCTCGCGAGTTTCTTACCCTCGCGCTGGTTCGCTCTGACATGGCCGGCGCTCTGGCTCGCGTTTCGATCCGCCGTTCAGCAACTCCCCATGGCAGGCGTACACCCAGAAGGCTCTTCGTCTTCCTCGGCGCCAAAGGCGGCTGTGGCGTCACCACCATCGCCTCCAACTTCGCCGTGGCGCTGGCCCAGGAGTCAGGCCAGCGAACCCTCCTGATTGACCTCGGACTTCCCCTCGGGGACGCAGCCCTCAACCTCGGCATGGTCACGCAGTATTCCACCGCCAACGCCCTTCAGGATTCCGCCCGTCTGGACGCTAATTTCCTCCGCTCGCTGCTCACCAAGCACTGCTCGGGATTGTCCGTGCTCCCCGCTCCCGGCGAATTCTCGCCCGTCCAGATCACCGATGATACCCTCAATAAATTGCTTGCTGTCGCGCGCCAGAGCTTCGACTACGTGGTCGTCGATGCTGGTTCCAGAATCGACCTGAGAAGCACCACGCTCTTTGAAGAATCTGTCAATCTCTACCTGGTCACGCAGGTCGGCCTCTCAGAATTGCGCAACTCCAATCGCCTGATCTCGCAATTCTTTTCCACGCGCGGACGCAAGCTGCAAATTGTGCTCAACCGCTATACGCCCCATGCCCTGCTCTTCGACGACCAGCAGATTGCCAAAGCTCTTACCCGGCCCGCGCAATGGAAGGTTCCCGACGATTTTGCCACTGCCCGCCGCACCCATAACTCCGCCACACCAATCGCGCTCGAAGACTCGCCGATTTCAAGAGTCATCCGCCAGATGGCCAGAACCGCCTGCGGCTTGCCCGCTGAGGCGGAAAAGAAAAAAGGTTTCTTCCTCTTCGGCAGACCCAAAGAAAAGCGGGATCGCCCCAGGCCCTTGCAGGAAGCCACCGAGACCGGCGAAGGATAACTCTTGGCGCCGTGTTGAACCCATCAAACCTGGGTGCCCCACGCCTCCAATTCCGTCGGGCGGCGGAGTTTGGCTGTTGCGTGAAGACGCTCCCAGATCCGAATTTTCAGATCCGGGCTAACTCCCCCTTCACACCTGAATCACCAGCTCGCTGTACGCCTGCAACTGCGCATCCACCGTAAGCAGGTTCAGCGGCTCGCTGATGGCTTGAGCAATCAAGATGCGGTCAAAAGGATCGGAGCGATAAAGCGGCAGCTTCGCAACCAGAAGCGCATGCTTTGACCAAACAGGCAACTCCTGAAAGTCGTTCGCTTTGATCTGGTCGAAGAGTTTTTGCGGGTCGGCATTCATCTTGCCCAGACGAACCTTGATCGCAATCTCCCACATCGAGGCGGATGAGACAAAAACTTCCTCGGCGCTCTGGATCGTCATCAAGGCATTGCGGGAAAGCCGCTCGGTTTCGTAAAACCAACAGTAAAAGATATGCGTATCCAGCAGCAGCCGCATTATCGTCCCTCGAACTGCGCCAGAATCTCGTCCGGCAGGGGCGCGTCAAAGTCATCCGCAATCCAGCCCTGGCCTTCGAGCGCGCCAAAGTTGATCATCCTCTTCTCTTTGGCCTTGAGCGTGGTGAGCCGGGCAGCAGGCTTTCCGGCGCGGGCAATTACTACGTCCGTGCCCGATGCGGCAAGATCGACCAGCTTGGAGAGTTGCGTCTTGGCTTCGTAGATATTGACGGTTGGCATAGCGAGCCTCCAAGACTTGACTAGGTCTAGTCTAGTCTTATTTGTTGCTCACCGCAACTGTCCCTAAGCCGAGAATCCCAGCTCCAGATTTTCGGATCTGGGATTTTCGCAAAACAGCCGGGGCCTCATCCTTCGTTTTTTTCCGGCGAAGGATGGGAAGCTGAAAAAGCCCATGCGAGCGAAGAGCTAGCCGCTGGCCCCACCGCAGGTGGCGATTGGCCGCACCGCAGGTGGCGATTGGCCCCACCGCAGGTGGCGATTGGCCCCACCGCAGGTGGCGATTGGCCGCACCGCAGGTGCCTACTTCCCCACTCCGTGGCACTTCTTGTATTTCTTGCCCGATCCGCAGGGGCAGGGATCATTGCGTCCCACCTTCTCGCCTGTCCGGCGCTGGCTGGGCTGGCTAGCGTCGCCACCCGAGCGGCTGGCTGCCTCCAGCTCCCGCTGCTTCTTGCGCTGGAACTCCTTCTCCAGCGCGTCGATGGTCGTCGAGGGCTGCCGCGTTGCAATCGCAATCTCTCTCGGCTCCGCATCCAGAGTCACCGGGGGCGCGCTTCTCCACCCCGGCGACAAAGACCCGTCGTCGGGGACCCCGGCGCTGCCCACCGGAGGCGCCGCGGGAACCACGCGATTGATGCGCGGAGCCGCATCCACCGGCTGACCGTCCGGCCCCAATATCTGCATCCGGAAGAGGAAGCGGACCGTGTCCTCCTGGAACTTCAGCATCATCGCCTCGAACATATCGAAGGACTCCCGCTTGTACTCCACCAGCGGATCACGCTGCGCATAGCCGCGCAAGCCGATCCCTTCTTTCAGGTGGTCCATCGAAAGCAGATGGTCCTTCCACAGCCCGTCAATCACGCTCAGCATCACCATCCGCTCGTGATAGCGCATCGTCACCGAGCTGAGTATCTTCTCCTTGGCCGCGTACTCCTCCGTCAACTTCTCAAAGATCGCCTCGCCCAGTTCGTGGCGGCTGAGTTCGCGCGTACTGGCTTCGTCGGCGCACTGGTTCAGCGAAGACAGCTTCAGCCCGAAGTGATCAACCAGCCTCGCCTCCAGCCCCTTCACATCCCACTGATCCGGACGCACCTTTTCGCCGGCAAACTCGTCCAGCAGAGTGCTCAGAATCCCGCCAACATAATCCTCCAAAATCAGATCCCGCTGATCCACGCCTTCAAGCAGTTGCCGCCGCAGCCCGTAAACCGCCTCGCGCTGCTTGTTCATCACATCGTCGTACTCCAGCAGATGCTTGCGCGACTCGAAGTTCTGCGCTTCAACTGCTTTTTGAGCACCCTCGATCCGCTTCGAGATCATCTTCGACTCGATCGGCACGCCCTCTTCCATGCCCAGCCGCTCCAGCAGCGTTGAAACCCACTGCTTGGCGAAGATGCGCATCAGGTCGTCTTCCAGTGATAGATAAAATCTTGATTCGCCCGGATCGCCCTGCCTGCCCGCGCGGCCTCTGAGCTGGTTATCGATGCGCCGCGACTCATGCCGCTCCGTGCCCAGAATGAACAGGCCCCCGGCCTCGATCACCTGCTCATGCTCCTGGTGCGCCGTCTCCGCGTGAACCTTGAAGACCTCGGCCCACTCCGGCTCGGCAATCTCGAACTCCTGACCCTGGTAATAGAAGCGCAGAAATCCCGCCGGCGCCATCGGATTGATCGCCCCCTCGGCCACGCTGATCGCCCGCGCCTTGTTCTTCTTCACCAGCTCCTGGCGAGCCATGAAATCCGGATTGCCGCCCAGCAGAATATCGGTTCCGCGCCCGGCCATGTTCGTCGAGATCGTCACCATCCCCAGCCGTCCGGCCTGCGCCACGATCTCCGCCTCGCGCTCGTGGAACTTGGCATTCAGCACCACGTGCTTCACGCCCTTGCGCTGCAAGATATTCGACAGCCGCTCGGATTTTTCAATCGACACCGTGCCCACCAGCACCGGCTGTTTCCGCTCGTGCAAGGTGGCAATGTCGTCGGCCGCCGCCTTGAATTTTTCCTTCTCGGTGCGATAAACCACATCCGGATTTTCCAGCCGCAGCATTGGCTTGTTGGTCGGAATCACCACGATCTCCAGCTTGTAAATCTTCTCGAACTCCGCCGCTTCTGTTTCCGCCGTGCCCGTCATGCCGCTCAGCTTCTTGTAAAGCCTGAAGTAGTTCTGAAAAGTGATCGTGGCCAGCGTCTGGTCTTCCTTGCGGATGACCACGCCCTCTTTGGCCTCGATCGACTGATGCAGCCCATCGCTCCAGCGGCGGCCCGGCATCAGCCGCCCGGTGAAGGTATCCACGATAATCACTTCGCCGTCCTTGACGACATACTCCACATCCCGTTTGTAGAGAGCGTGCGCCTTGATCGCCGTCTCCACATAATGCTTCATCTCCCAGTTTTCGGCGTCGGCGATGTTGCCAATCCCCAGCGCTTTTTCGATCGTCACCCAGCCTTCGTCCGTGACGCCAATCGTGCGCTGCTTCTCGTCCACAATGTAGTCGCCAGTCAGGTACTTCTGCCCCTCGCTCAGTTGCAGCCCCAACTCCGCCACGCGCTTGGTGTCGCTGGCTTCAATCTCCTCGCCCTGCTCCAGCGCCGGAATAATCTTCCGCGCCTTGGCGTACTTGTCCGTCGTCTGGTCGGTCGGTCCAGAGATGATCAGCGGCGTACGCGCCTCGTCAATCAGAATCGAGTCCACTTCGTCGACGATGGCGTAATAGTGCCCGCGCTGCACACAATCTTTTATTTCGAATTTCATGTTGTCGCGCAGGTAGTCGAAGCCAAACTCATTATTGGTTCCATAAGTAATGTCGGCGGCGTAGGCAGCCCTGCGCTCATTGTCGTCCAGGTCGTGAACGATCACGCCGACACTCAGCCCCAGGAACTCGTAGATCTTGCCCATCCACTCGGCGTCGCGCTTGGCCAGGTAGTCGTTCACCGTGACCACATGCACGCCGTGCCCAGCCAGCGCATTCAGATAGCAAGCCAGCGTCGCCACCAGCGTCTTGCCTTCGCCGGTCTTCATCTCGCTGATCTTGCCATGGTGCAGTACCATGCCGCCGATCAATTGCACGTCGAAGTGGCGCATCTCGACCGCCCGCCAGCCCGCCTCGCGCACCACTGCAAAGGCCTCGGGCAGAATTTCGTCCAGAGCCTCGTGCTCCGCCTTCTGGCGCTCGTCCTTGTGCTCGGCGTCATCGGGAATGCCCTCCAGCGTCGCCGCAATCCGCGCCCGAAACTCCACCGTTTTGGCCCGCAACTGCTCGTCTGTAAGCTGTTTCGTGTCTTCTTCCAATGCGTTGATCAAGGCCACAATCGGCGTCAACCGCTTGATCAGTCGCTCGTTCGCCGTGCCGAAAATCTTCGTCAGAAACTTATCAAAAAACACAGGAATCTCCGTCTACCAGTGTAAATGCTGGGGGTTATGGCTCGGTAATCCTGCTCGTGTCAGTCACGCCAGGCAGCCGGAGCCCGAAGAGCAGCTGCCGTCAAATCAAGTCAAGGAGTTCAGGGCCTTGCCGCAATCTCGCCGCATGGCTTGACCTGGGCTTTTCAGTTTGTTACTGTATTCTGAACCCGCAGGGCGGTCCTGCCAAGGAACTTTCTCTCCGCCTGACACGATGCTTATTGAACTTGATCCCCATGCCGACGCCAAGTTCTGGCTCGATGTTGCCGACGCGATCTTGAAGTTTATCGCGCTGCTGGTGGGCGCCACTTGGACATGGATGAACTATCTGCGGGGCCGCACCTACAAGCGCAAGCTGGAGCTCGGAACCGCCGGAAAACTCTTCAAGCGAAACGGTAAACTTTATCTCTCGATCGTTTGCAGATTGAAGAACGTCGGACAGTCCAAGTATCCGATCGAGCAAGTCGGTTCAGCCTGCCAGGTATTAGCATTTATTGGACTCAAGCCAGAACTCTTCCGCACTTACCCGGTTTTTGAAGAACATGGGTGGATCGAACCGGGAGAGCAGATCGATCATCCGTTGATGATGCGAATCACAGTCGATGAGTCTAAGCTCGTCGGCCTGCAAATCAAGTTGATCATCGTCTCTGGGGGGATCGTCTGGACATCGAGTTGCATCGTCGAGGTGCCCGACGCGAACCAGATCATCGGCGACAATTCACTCTGCCTGAAATCATAAAGAAGGGAGAATCAAATGTCTCAGCAACAACAGCAACAGCAGCAACAACAGCAACAACAGCAGCAACAGCAACAACAGCAGCAACAACAGCAGCAGCAACAACAGCAGCAGCAACAGCAACAGCAACAACAGCAACAACAACAGCAAATGCAGATGCAGACGCAGTCGCAGGAGATCGAACTTCAGAAGCTGTGGTCGTTGCAACAGGATCAACAAGAAGAGACAAGAGCTTCCACAGAGGAAAAAGCGAAGCAACGGAGCAACGATTCTCCTCGATAACGACAGCAGAAAAATCGAGGCGCGCTTTAGCACCTGAGGGAATCTTCCCTCGGGCAGAGTTTTTTCAGAGGTTCATTAAAAAGGGAGGCGGACGCTAGAAGCGTGCGGGCGGGATTGGAGCGTCAACCACGCGGCCTGTGCACTCATAGGCCAGCGACGCGAGCAAACTCAGCGGCGAGATGATCCCGATATACAATAGCGGCAGAATCGCCAGCCGATTCGCGCTGCCAGAGTCTTCGTGCGGAATCAGCAGGCAATCCAGCGCGGTCCCTATTGCGATGGCCGCAATCAGTACCCATCCCCGACGCTGCCGGTCTTCGATCATCAATGAGCTTCTCTGCTTATTAGATATTGGATTACCCACAGACCTCAGGCCAATCATCCCACCCCCTTACAATGGAAGAGGAAGGTCGAACTCCCAAACCAATGGCCGACGAAGAACAGAAGAAGCCCCAAAAACCCGATGACGACCTGACTGGAAAAGTCTACGACTCCCGCCTTATCCGCAGACTCGGCCACTATCTGCGTCCCTACTGGATTCAAGCCGCCATCTCGACCCTTGCCGTCTCGCTCAAATCCATCAGCGACGTCACCGGCCCTTATCTGGTCATGGTGGGCATCGACCGCTACCTCGCCCCCGGCGCAACCACCGGCCGCCCCGTCAGCCTCATCGCCCATTGGCTCAGCAAAACCAATTGGCTCGGCCGCCTGCTCCCAGACGATCCCTACCAGGGCATCACCCGCCTGGCCGAGATTTACTTCTGCGCGCTGCTCTGCTCGTATCTCTTCGAGTTCATCCAGATCTACCTGATGCAATGGACCGGCCAGAAGTTGATGTTCGACCTGCGCCGCGAAATCTTCCGTCACATGCAGGCCATGCACATCGGCTTCTTTGATACGCACTCCGTAGGTCGTCTCGTCACCCGCATCACCTCTGACGTAGACGCCATCAACGAGATGTTCACCGCCGGCGTGCTGGCCATCATCGACGACTTCTTCAACCTGGTGATCATGGCCATCCTGATGCTCACCATCAACTGGCGGCTGGCCCTATTCGCCTTCTCCGTCATGCCGGTCATCCTCGTCGTCACCCGCCTCTTCCGAGACCACGTCCGCGAGAGTTATCGCCGCGTCCGCACCGCCATCGGCCGCATCAACAGCTTCACTCAGGAACACATCAGCGGCATGAGCGTGGTGCAGCTCTTCAATCGCGAACAGCGCGCCTTCGACGATTTTGAAGATGTGAATCGCCAGCACATGATCGCCTTCAAAGACACCATCTTCGCCTACGCTCTCTTCTACCCAGCCGTCGATATTCTCTCCTCCATCGCCATCGCGCTGGTCATCTGGCGCGGCGGCTTCGGCGTCCTCTCCGGCGTGGTCACCGTCGGCGTATTGAATATGTTCATCCAGTATTCACTGCGCTTCTGGCGTCCCATCCAGGACATGAGCGACAAGTACAACATCCTGCAATCGGCGATGGCCGCCAGCGAACGCATCTTCCGCCTCCTCGACACAGTGCCTGAGATCGTCAGCCCCGCCCATCCGCTCCCCGGCGACGGCAGCAACCGAATCGAATTCCGCCACGTCTGGTTCACCTACCAGAAGCTCACGCCCGACCAGCAAGCCGCCGTTGCTCAGGTGAAGGGTACGGGCTTTGACGTGAAGGGTACGGGCTTTGACGTGAAGGGTACGGGCTTTAGCCCGTACATTAATCCCGCTCAAGAGAGCGCGGCTTTAGCCGCCGAGGGAATGTTAGCTTCCGCATTCAAGTCTTCCGAAACCCATAAGCGTCAGGGCACGACTTCAGTCGTGCCGCAAATGCCACAAGATAAAAACGGGGCTTTAGCCCCTGAGGGAAATCCCTCCGCCACCCTCGCAGAAATCCACGGCATCGAATGGGTTCTCAAAGATGTCTCCTTCACCGTCGAACCCGGCCAAACCGTTGCCATCGTCGGCCACACCGGCGCGGGCAAAACCACCCTCACTAGCCTGATGATGCGCTTCTACGACGTCACCGCCGGCCAGATTCTGCTCGACGGCATCGACCTGCGCCAGCACGACCTCACCGCGCTCCGCCAGCACTTCGCCGTCGTCCTGCAAGATCCGTTTCTTTTCACCGGCACGCTGGCCGAGAACATCCGCTTCGGCAACCCAGCCATCACCGATACCGATCTGCTTCAGGCCGCCCGCGACGTCAATGTGCTCGACTTCATCGAGAGCCTGCCTAACCAATTTGCCGAGCCGGTCCAGGAGCGCGGCTCGTCCCTCTCTACCGGCCAAAAGCAGCTCATCAACTTCGCCCGCGCCCTCGCCTACAATCCTCGCATCCTCATCCTCGACGAAGCCACTTCGAGCGTCGATACCGATACCGAACTGCGCATCCGCGGCGCGCTAGAGCGCATGGTCGAGGGCCGAACCAGCGTTCTGATCGCACACCGCCTCTCCACCATCCAGCGCGCCGAAACTATCCTCGTCATGCACAAGGCCCAATTGCGCGAGATGGGCACGCATCAGCAGCTCCTCGCCCTCCGCGGCCTCTACTACAAGCTCTACCAGCTTCAATACAAGGAACAGGAAAACGGTGCAGTGACCGTAGCCGCAACTCCGCTCTCCCAGCCCGCCGTCGCGCCCGCAACGTAGTGCGTTTTTCTAAGAACATCTCCGTGCAGAGGTTTATACTCTGCACTCGCTCAAAAGATTATGGGTGCCCCAGCTCCCGTTTTTGGGAACTGGGAAACGATAAACCTCGCCTCGATATTTTAAGTTCTATGCGAGTAAGAGTTTTGCCGATTTTCAGCTCTGAAAAACCACGCCTGGGATAGCCGGTAGTCCTTCCGAAAATCGTTGCAGAGAATTAGCGCCCATCTCGGCATAATAGATGAGGAAGGCTGAATGGGGATCTTTCGTGGCAGAGGGGTACCCCCCCCCACCCCCCCCTAAAGATTCTCAAAATCTTGCAGGTAATTAAATAGTAAATAGGCATATGCCTGCTCAAATTGTTAGATAATTGGCTGACATCTCAATTTGTGAAATGAGAGAATACTGCGCAAAAACCCGCTCAGAACGCGCCTGAGTATCGCCAAACTCTGCAGAACGTTCGGCCGAGCGGCGGATGCGTGCTGCGCGCCAGCCGTTTCCTTATGGATTTCGATGTGCCTTGAGCTGCTCGCGAAGGCTCAGGGCATCCGGATTCGCGGGATCGATTTGCAGCGCCTTGTCAATCGCTAAGCCGGCCTCGGAAAAACGTGATTCGCTGGTCAGTTCATCTCCCAGGTTGATCCACGCCTTGATGAATCCAGGATTGCTCTCAACTGCTTGACGGAAGAGCCGCTCGGCCTCGGCGTTGTTTCCTTGCCTGCGATAGAGGGTGCCGAGGTTGTTCTCCGCATCCGCATAGCGGGGATTCAGCTCGATTGCGGTCTTGAATTCCTGCTCAGCCCGCGCCGTCTGCGTCTCATGGCTGTTGGACAACAGGGCTATGCCCAGGTTGTTGTGCGCATCGGCATAGCGAGGGTTCAGCTCAATGGCCTTGTTGAATTGCGCCATCGCATCATCGCCACGGCCCAGCCTGGCCAGAGCGATGCCCTTGTTGTTGTACGGCTCGGCGTACTCTGGCTTCCGCTCAATGGCCATGTCAAATTGCGCGATTGCTTCGTCCAGCCTGCCTTTTCTGGCCAGAATATTTCCGTAGCTGTTGTGCAGATTGGGCCATGTTGGATAGATCTGCAAGGCTATCTCAAACTGGCTCTGCGCCTCGTCGATGCGCCCAACCTTCAACAGAGCGGCAGCCAGCGCTGCATGAACATTTTTGTAGATAGGGTTCAACTCGAGAGCCTTTTCATAGTGCTCAACAGCGCCCTGAAAGTCGCCCATGCGCTCCAACTCCGCGCCCAGGCTGCCTTGCACGCGCGCGTCGTCGGGATGCTCGGCTGCGAGCGCCTTCCATGCCGCGAGCGCTTCTGCTTTTTGCCCCGTGTTGCTCAACTCTGTGGCATGGTCGAACTGCTTGTACATCTCCACCGCAGGCGTGGAGATTTTGACCATTCCGTCGGGCGGAATGTTGACGAACTCGGGAATGTTAACCGCGCGGTTGGCCGCCGTCGCTTTGTCGATCAGGATCGCCGGGCTGTCGTTGCCCTGTTCGTCGATGTGCGTCAGATACATCTTGGTGTAGGGTCCGCGGCTCTTCGACGAGAAGACCAGCCAGCGGCCATTTGGAGACCAACTGTGCCAGGAGTTCATCGGCGACATATTGGCGTTGAGGCGGCGCGCCTCACCGCCGGCAGCGGGAATAATGTATAACTGACCGTCGGGGCGCATCAGTTGACCGTTGTTGCACTTCACAAAAACGATCCAGCGGCCGTCGGGAGAGACCTTGGGAAAGTTGTTGCTCATGCCGTTGGCCGAGGCGCCCGCAATCGGCTCCGGCTTGCCGCCGCGGCCGTCGTTGAAGGGAATCCGATAGAGATCGAATTTGATCTGAAGCTCATTGGGATCGTTGGAGAATTTGGCCGGCTGATATCCCGGCGGATATGGGTTGCGGGCTTCGGCGCGGGCAAAAACAATGTATTTGCCGTCGGGACTCCAGACGCCGCCGGTTTGTACGTAATGCGGGTCGTCGGCGCCCGGCAGAGGTTGGCGCTGGCCCGTGGCGCGGTCATACCACGCCAGGACTCCACGCGTCGGATAGAAGACCTGCAGAAAACGATAATCGAAGAAGTTGGCTACGTAGTAGCTGCTCACAGCTGCAATGTCGGTGCCGGTGAGCATGGTCAGCACGTGTTTGCCGTCTGGCGAAACCTGCGACATGAAAGCCACCCTGCTCGAGGCAAACTGATTTTCCTCTGTGGGATTCCAGTTGACCATGTCTTCGTTGCGGATGCTCATCTGTGGCTTGACCGGCACCAGCGCATAGAGCCCCTTATCGTTGTTCGGGCCGTCCATGTCCATGCCCAGCGTCTTGCCGTCGGCGGAGAAAGAATGGCAGTTGGCGCAGGTGTGTATGCCCTCCAGAACCACCCGGCTTTCGAGACGGTCTATGCTGCGCAGCCGCCACTGAATCAGCGGAATTGCGTTTTGCGCCAGTGGCTTGATGAGGCCTTGCTCGGTTGCCGAAGGCATCAGCGGAACGTCGCGATAAAAAATCGGCGCGCCCACAGTATCTTTTGATGTCGTAAGAGAAGCCTGTCCTCGCGATAAAATATGCGCCGAATCCGTCTGCCTTACGCCCGTGACAATCACTTCCGCCGGACCGGACACCGAGTGCCTCTTGATCTTCTCCCAGGAAATCGCGTCGGGAGCCCATGAGTGGGCATCAGCCATCTCCGGTGTCAACTCCGGCGGCTTGTTGGTGTTCGAGACGCACCGCGGATCAATCTCGCCAATGGGCAGTTTTTCGCCTCGCGAGACAAAATGCAACGGTGCGGTACCATCGGAAAAGGCGATATCGATGCGCCACTGATTGGCCGTTTTGGAAGCGTCGTGCCAGAGGAATGTGGGAGCCGTGATCTCGGGCGGAAAGATAGACCCGTCGCGAGGGTAGTCAACGGTGATGGCCGCTGGGGCTCCTTCCGCGGCATGAACCTGAAATACTGTCTGTCGCGTCGCGGGAGCGAGTACCAGGACAGCCGCGACGGCGCCTATTCCGGCGGTCAGAAGAACAAGGTAGATTCTCTTCATGGAAACCCTTCGGAGCAGACTCCAACTCGGTAATCTGGAAAGAAAGGGCCGAGGAGCGTGGCAAATCCGCATACCTTCACTATATTTTGCTTGTCACCTCTTGGCAATCAACCGACGCGGCGCAAGGTTATCTGCTTGCGCCGCGTACCGGCTTTGCCTCCGTTCGCTTATTGCTTGGCGTCCGCGAGAGCCGATGTCTCATACAGCGAGCTCCGCGCCAGAATGAACAGTGTCCGTCCATCCTTGCCGCCAAAGGTGATGCTGGTCGGCCGCTCCGGCACATCAATCTCTCCTGCCAATGTGCCATCCGTGCGATACACATAAATCTCTCCGGCCGCCAGATAGACCTTGCCATCCGGCCCCACCGCAACGCTCTCTCCGCCCCGATTGGCAAAGAGCTTCACATTGGTCAAGGAGCCGTCGTCCTTCACGCTGGCGGAATAGGTCAGCTTCTGCCCCTCATCGGTCACATAGAAGGTTTTGCCGGGTACAGCTTTGCCCAGCGAAAAGGCCCGGAGCACGTCGGCCATCTTGATGCCGTAGTAAAGCGCTCCGCCTACAAAGTCTTCGCCCGCCGGCAAAAAGGTGCTGCCATCCGGCGAAATATACTGCCACGGCTTCGCGCCGCCAATGTCCGTGTGCCGCTCACTGTCAAAGCGCCAATGATCGATGGCAAGAACCGCCGTCAAGCCTGCGCGCGCAGCCGCGGCCTGGGGCTTGAGAATCTGCAGTTCGCCGATAGGCCCGTCCGGCTTGAAGGTATACACCGTGCCGTTTCCGTCATAGGAGACGACCATCAGATTGTCGCTGCGGTCAAAGAAAAGATTGGCGGGGTCGATGGGATTGTCGCGTACAACTTCCAGGCGCTTCTCTGCCGGGAGATAACGGTAGATGGTCTGCTTAATCGGGTCGGTGAAGTAGAGCCGTCCATGGGAATCCACCGTGGCGCTGGAGGCATTGAAAAATCCGCCTCCCAGGCGCACGGCTTCAACGTGCTTCGCAGCGGGCACGGCGCCAGCCACAGCGTGCTCCGGAATCGTCAGCGCGGCAATCTCCAACTCGCGATTGGCCACTCCGCTGTCGTCGTCGCGTACTGAAGCATCGAAGGCAACTTTACTGTCGCTATAGATGTGCAGGTTGCGAAAGTAAATGCCGCGTGAGTTGTTGACGTGAATGGTTTCCGGATAGGGCGTATGGCTGCTCACCACGCGATACGCATGCATCTCCGCGATAGTAATATTGCTTGAATCGGCAATCGATAGCGGCAGGCACTGCGGGCCTTCGCCGCGCTCTTCTTCGGTTTGCAGCGCCACCAGTTCCCAATTCGAGGCGCGCCGCAGCTTCACCTCGTTGCGCACGTGGTGTTCGCTGGAAAGCTCGTAGACATGGCCCTCGGTGCTGGTATCGGAGATGTACATTCCTGCTTGCGAGAACGTAACCGGCGTCCAGATGTCGGCAAAGGTGCCGCCGCCGCCGTTGAGAACCCACAGGCTCGGATACTGCGCGTCCCAGCGATAGAGCGGATTCGGATCGCCGCTGTGCGTGCTGTTATAGGGATTCGCGCGCGTCCCGTCGGCGTTGACGGTCCCATGACCACCGAGGAATCGCACGTCGTCCATCAGCGAATCCTTGCCCGCCATCCACATCGCCGCGACGGCAAGGCTGTTGACCCCGCCCGCGTACAGGCCAATCCCAGTCACGATGTTCGTTCCATTCTGCGGTGTAAGCAGCATCGCCTTCGGCGATCCAGCTCCGTCAAAACCGGGCGTGTTGTCCGCAAGATCCAGCTGCGTCGTGCTGGGGTGTAAACCGATCAGCACCGTATCTGGGCGAAGCCGCAGCGTGTCGGTCAGCAGGTAGCGTCCGCTGGGCAGGTAGACGATGCGCTGCGTATCGATTGCGTGCTGCAGCGCGGCCGTATCGTCCGTTTTGCCGTCGCCCTTGGCGCCAAGGTCAATCGCGTTGGCCCAGCCGGTCTGCGCAGGCAGCGCATGGATCGCGGGCGCGTCCCCAGACGGGAAGGCCGCAATCGTCACGGCATGGATGCGTGTCGTGATCACGCCTTTGGCGTGAGGAGAATCGAAGATCAGCCCGTGCGTAAAAGTGACGACCCGGTATACCGGACCTTGGCCGGAAAACGTCTTCCCGCTCTCGCGCAGTTGGGCGAAGTCCTTCACGTGGTCGCAGAAAGCTCCCTCGACGTTGATCTCCGTCAATCTCGAATCTTCTTTGCTGATCAGGATCGCGGGGCCGGAGATATTCTCGAATCGTCCATTCTCGATCCACAGTTCCTCAATGTATTTCGGCTCAATCTCCACCGCCGTGGGCACATTCTTGAAGCTGTCATGCACCAGCGCCAGCCCCGCCTCGTGTTCCTTGATCGCCGACTCCCGCTGCCCTTCAAAAGATGAATCAAGCAGCGTGAACTGCCATCCCGGCGATGGCCGGCCAGTGATGATGGCGTGCTCGCCGCCGAAAAAATGCAGATCTTCCGCCTCGTTGCCGATGTCCTGCAACGCGGCCAACCCCGAACCGATGTGAAAGTTCATGTGGGTCAGGAAGCAGTGCTGCGCAACATGGAAGCGTATGCCGACCGCCCCCGCATTGCCTTCGCCAATCTCAAAGTCCACATTGCTGATCGCGGAATAGAAAGTGCCGGGATTCGCATCTATGATTCCGAGCGTCGCTGGCACCGTTCCCGGAAATGCCACCGGAACATAGGGTGGCGCGTTCGCAGGCCGCTGCATCCCGCCCCGCCGCCGTTCTCCCATCCTGCCGCCGGTAAACATCACCATGTACGACGGACCTGTCTGATAGCCCGGAGTGTCAGCCGCCAGCACAAACACTGGCCGCTGCGCACCATAGCCTATCAATCGCACCCCCGGCCAAACATATAGGGTATGGGTCAGCCGGTAATGGCCCTCGGGAATAAATAAAATCCCCTGGTGCGTGGTGTCGGCAATCGTATCGATCGCCCTTTGCAAGCCGGCCGTATCGTCGGCAACACCATCGCCCTTGGCGCCGAAGCTGGCTTCCGAAAGATAAACGGCGGCCTTGTCCTCCAGCCGCTCCGGATAGAACGATTGCGCGGGTATGTCAGTCGTCAGAGCGGCAACAGACAAGCCCGTTAACAGCAGCAAGTAAGAACGAAACATGAGATCGCTCCAGGGATACTATCTTTTCGCGAATGGTAACAGGGCCACCGCTTCTGCGCTGGCCCTGTTACCGTTTGGTTTAGTTGGCGTAGATCCGCACGTAGTCCACTTGCATCGTCGACGGGAAGACAGTGGTCCCGTCAACGTCACCGGGCCAACTTCCGCCCACCGCCAGATTCAGAATGATAAACTCCGGGCCGGAATCAAAGGGCCAGGTGCCGGTCTGAGTGCTCGGAGTGTATGTGCCGTAAATGTTCGTCGGAGTGTCCATATAGAACTGAATCTGGCCCTGCTTCCAAATCATTCCGTAGACGTGCCAGGTCGCCGCAGAAAAACTCGTTGCGGCGCTCGATGGATACTGATTATCGTTGTTCATGCTGGTTCCATGGATCGAACCCTGCGTCCAATCGTAGCCTTCGTTTCCTGGATTACTTCCATCGATGTGCTCCATCACGTCGATTTCCCCGCAGGCCGGCCAACTGACGGTGGTGATGTCGTTGCCCAGCATCCAGAAAGCCGGCCACATGGCTTGCGATTCGGGCACTTGTATTCGCGCCTCCAGGCGTCCATATTGGAAGCTGAACAAACCTTCGGTCTTGAGCCGCGCTGAGGTATACACGCCGGACGAGGGATTCTGCGCCACGATGTTCAGAATGCCGTTCGTGTCCGCATAGGCATTGGGACTGGAAGGATTGCACGGCGAGACGGAAGAACCTGCGGCGCAGTATGTCTCCTGCTCGTTGTTGCCGCAGCAGTCGGTCCCCGTGTCGTAGGTCCAGATCAGCGAATTGGGCAGAGCATTGGAGCCCGTTGTGTTGCTGAACTCCTCGCTCCACGCCACAGTCCCAGAAGGGACAGCCGTCGTTGTGAATGCCTGTGTCGCTGGGGAGCTTGCCGAGCTGCCCACCACTGCAATCGCGTTGACCGTAAGATTCGTGTCCACCAGGAACGGAGCCAGATACTGCTGCGAGGAAGCCGTAGGCGTACTGCCATCGAGGGTATAGTAAATCGTTCCGGCCGGGGCGCTCAGCGTAACAACCTGCGCCCCGTTCTGCGCCCCGTTCCCCGTGTCGGACGCAGTGATGGTCGGCGGGGTAGTCGGAATGTTGATGGTATAGGCCGCCATGGCAACATTGCTGTTGTTGAAGCCGGAGGCCTCGGCAATGGCTTTGATGGTCTCTGTGGAATTTACTGCGATTGGAGTCGTTCCGAATTTGGTCGAAAAATAGGTCGGCGTCGTGCCATCCGTGGTGTAGTAGATCGAGGCTCCAGCGGTTCCATCCGTTAGCGTAACCGGCTGCGCCGAAGTATAAGTTCCCTGAACCACCGAGAAGCCCGGCGTAGCCGCTTGCGCCTGGTTGAAGGTATAGGCCGCCGTGGCAGCCGCGCTATCGGTGTCACCTGGGACCACGGCGAAGGCCTCGAGGGTCTCCGTGGCATCCACTGTTATTGCAGCACTATAAAGATGCGAATTGCGAGTAGGCATCGTGCCGTCGATGGTGTAGTAAATCACTGCTCCACTAGTCGTATCCAAGAGCGTCACCGACTGCGCCATAGTATACGTCCCCGTAAGCACTGAGAAGGTCGGCGTAGCTACCGTGGTAGTTCCACCGCCGCCGCTGCTGGAGCCGCCGCCGCAGCCCGCAGCCGCGAATACACACAATGCGAGCAGTCCAGGAAGCACTATTCTGCTGAGCTTCGACGCCGTTTGAATCACGCGAACATCCGGCAAACCGCCCATATTAAACTTCTTCCGCCCCATCATCATTTCTCTACCTCTTCCGGTACCGCTAAAATCTCGATCCTGGCGGGCTCCAACCAGTCCGTACGAATGATAGCATGGAAGGAATCCAGCCGTTTCCTAAGAAAATCGATTTCCTCGCCCTGCCGCAACGTTTCCCGCCCCAGAACTAAACCGGCTCCGGGCGCGATCCAGCCACTTAGATGGCCTTCTGTTTTCCCTAAGGATGAGACTTGAAGTGCGGAGCTGGGCTTGCCGCCTGAGATGCCGTGATTCCCTTCCCTTCGGTGATGCTGTAAAAACGATCCGGCGCTACTTGGGTGAGTGTCTCATTGCGTCCCGATGGCCAGAAGATATCCACCTTGTCTATGTGATCGTGCTGGCCCAAGCCGAAGTGCAGGCGCAGATCATGCTGCGAAAGATAGCTGCCGCCGCTGCGCACTTCATCCGTCTGCACCAAGTCGCCTGCGGTTACGCGCACTCGCGCATTCAACGCCAGCCGGTTGCTTTTGGTCCCTTGCAGGGAAAAGCTGACCCAGTGATTCTGCGGCCCGCCCTCCGGTCGCAGAATCATCGGCTGACCCACGAGATTCTCGACCACCACATCGACTTTGCCCTCGTTGAACAGATCGCCCATTGCAACTCCGCGGCTCACCTGCGGCACCTGCAACGCCACCCCAACCTGCCGGCTGACATTCTTGAAACTGCCGTCGCGCTGATTCAAAAACAATAACTTGGGCTCAAGATATTTGGTCGCCGCATGAACGCTGTCCACCTGCGGATACACATGCCCGTTTACCTGGAAGAAATCCAACCAGCCATCATTGCTGAAATCGACAAAGGCATCTCCCCAACCCACATAACCCTGCGTACCTCTGGCAATTCCTGAAGCTATCGAGACATCCGTAAAGTTCATTGCTCCCTCATTGCGATAAAGAGCCGTGTACTCAACGTCAAAGTGCGAAATCGCCAGAGATAGCCGCCCGGTGTGCAGGCAGTCGCCCAGGGCAACTCCCATGTTGGCCTGTTCGACTCCGTCCTCGTTCGTCGCCACACCGGAAGATAATGCAATATCCGTAAACTTCCCCTTGCCGTCGCTCTGGTACAGATAATTCGCCTGGCCGTCGTTAGTGACAAACAGATCCAGGTTTCCGTCATTGTCAAAGTCGGTCCAGATCGATGTCAGTCCATAGCGCTGCTCTGGATCATTCACTCCCGCCTGCTTAGAAACGTCGGTAAATGTGCCGTCGCCGTTATTGTAATAGAGATTATCCGGCGATCCCTTCAGGCCGCGCGGACCGCACTGCACTTCCAGACCCATGTACTTGCAGGATTTGCTCGATCCAAATACGGGCAGATTGTCCAAGTGAAAATCCACATAATGCGACACAAACAGATCGGCCCAGCCATCGCGATCGTAATCTCCAAAGGCCGCTCCCGTCGCCCACCCGGTGTCGCCGCCCAGCCCGCTGGCCTTGGTCACATCCGTAAAGGTTCCGTCTCCATTGTTGCGATAGAGCACTACCCCGCCCAGACAGGTCACCAGCAGGTCAGGCCAGCCATCGTTGTTGAAGTCGCCAACCACTGCACCCATCGCCCAGCAAGGGTATCCAACGCCAGCCTTGTCGGTAACGTCAGTAAACGTCCCGTCGTGGTTGTTATGATAGAGCGCGCCGCGCGCTTTGATGCCATGCAACGCCATCTCGACGCTTTGCGCGCCGGTGAAATAGATGTCCGGCCAGCCGTCGCCGTCGTAATCGATTAGCGCAACTCCACCGCTCATCGACTCCGCAATGAACTTTGCCTCCGGACTCGATAGGTGCTCGAAGTGAATGCCGGTCGAAGCTGTAATGTCCATCAGTTGCGGATAGTTAGCCAGCTCACCGCTTGCCGCTTTCTCGGCCTCGGCCTTTTGACGCTCCGCAGCCGACAGCGGAGTCGGCGTCCCCATCTGTCCCATCCCCGCGCCACTCATGCAGAGGATTGAAAGCACCACGCACGATATGAGTAAATCCACGTACGGCGTCGTCGATCTATCGGCTAGCTTCCGAGCTCGAATACTATTTCTCCTCATCATCGTCAGTAGCGTGCTGGCCCGAGTCGACCTTCATATCGCTGAATACTTTTCCCAGCTTCTCCTTCATCTGCTTGTATTTCAGATACAGCGCAACCTGTTCTTTTGCCTCGGCGGTCTTCCCCGCCTCGCGGTAAAGTCCGCTCAAGCGAAAATGTGCAACAACGTCGGTGGGATCAATCTGAATCGCCCGTTCAAACATCTTCTGCGCCTTGTCCTTCTGGTCCATTGAGACAAGCAGCTTGCCCATCTTTGTGCAGGCATCGCTATCGTTCGGGTCCAACTCCAGTGCGCGGGAATATTCGGAGATCGCGGCGTTCTGGTCGCCACGCTTCGCGGCTATCTCTCCAAGAAACAACAGCGATTTACTGTCTTGCGGATTCGCTGCCAGCGACGCCTGAAACTGCGCTTCTGCCTCCGATTGCAGCTTCGTGTCGGATGAGTAGTAAAGCAGTTCGCCTAATTCAAAAGACAGGCCCGGCAGCTTCGGATTGAGACTGATCGCCTCGCGGTAGTTGGCGATCGCGGCGGCCTCATCCCCATGCCGGTTCAGCTCGCGCCCCATCACCTGATGCATCTCAGCGCCATGCGGCGCAACCAAGGCCAGCGTAAGCATGGCATTACTGGCAAGGTCCGAGTACATTCGGTACGACATTAGCAGCAGGTTCGGATCGGTAGGCTGAGACTCCAGCAAGACAGAGACAACGCTGGCGGCTTTATCCAAATCGCCGGTGGCATTGTAGCTTTCAATCAGTGCATTGCCCGCCTCAGCCTGCACCTTTTCTCCCTTCAGATGGGGCAAGGTCAATTCCAGATCGGCGCGGGCAGTCGCCGTATCTCCGAGGCGAAACTCGGCCAGCCCCAGCAGTGCCTGCAGCTTCCATGACTCCGGCTTGGCCTGCACCGCGGCACGCAAATACGGCGCCGCCTTCTTCGCATCTCCCTTGAAGTAATACAAAACCCCTAGATTGGCCTGAGCATCCAGATTGACGGGATCGATCGCCAGAATGGCTTCAAACTCGGTGACCGCAAGATCCGGCCGCTTCTGCTGCATATCCTGCTGCGCGCTGCGCATATGCTGCTGGATCGAATCGCTTACGCCCGGTGCGGCTTGACCGACCGCGCTCAGTGAACAAGCCAGTGAAAGCACTGCGATGGAAAGGAGTTTGTAAGCCATACCGCTTCATTATAGATCGGGCAAGCCCGCCTCGCCCGCAAGAAGAAAGGGACGGCGATCGTTGATCGCCGTCCCTTTCGGTTGTGGTTCCCGTTCAATGATTAGAACGTGAACTTGCCATAGAGCTGCACGTGGCGTCCTTGGTTCGTTAGGCCGTTGATGTACGCCAAGTTGCCATCGCCGATGCTCGAATCAGGCCCGGCGAAGGTGGGATGGTTGAGGGCGTTCTGCGCGTCGAAGCGCATCTCGAACTTGCTCCCCTTGTAGATGTTGAAGGTCTTGCCAAAGGAGAAGTTCAGGTTGGTGTAATCCGGCCCATACAGCCCGTTGCGCTTGTAGGTGCCGTAGGTGTTGGGGCCTGGGTCGCCAAAGGCATTCTTGTTGAACCAGTTGGTAAGTGAGTGGATTGACGGTACGGTTGACGAATTAAAGCCGGTGCTGATTCCTGGATTTACCAAGGCCCACGGATCGCCAATCAGGTCGGGATACTGCGTGCCGGCCTGGGCGTGGGTCTGAGAGGCATTGTTCATAGTCGGAGTGAAGGGAGCGCCGGTGTTCTCACGCGAGGTTGCCGACAGTCTCCATCCACCGACGATTTCATCCAAAATCAAGCTGTTGTTGAGGAATTGAGCGCCCTTGCCGAATGGCAGGGTATAGACGCCCGAGAAGGTGAATTGATGACGCTGGTCAAAGTTCGACGGGCCCCAGTTGCACTTCACGCAATAGCTGTTCTGGTAGGGCTGCCCACCCGCGCTGCTTCCCCAGCCGGAGCTGTCCTGAGAATCCAGGAACTTCGAGTAGGTGTAGTTGGCGTTGAAGGTAAAGCCACGGCTCAAACGCTTCTGGAAAACCACTTGCAGCGAGTTGTAGTTCGAGTTGGCGTTGTTGGTGCTGCCGCCCATACCCGTGAAGTTCGGATAGGGGCGCTGGTTGGTGCCAGCGGCGGTATCGTTGCCCGCCAGCTTGCTCTCCGGAACCTGGTTGATGTCTACCGGGAAATTCAAATCCCAGCCTTTGCTTCCGACGTAGGCCACTGAGGCCATCATCGTGTTCCCAAACTCACGCTGAAGAGTGAGGTTGTACTGCCAGATCTTGGGAACCGGCGTGTGGTACTGGTTGTAGCCCAAGCCGACGCCGTTGTAGCCATCAGGACCCTTGCGGACGGCAGTAATGATCGACTGTACGCTCTGGCCGTAGGATTGCTGATAATCGACGCTGCCATTGCTATCGAGCAATAGCACAGGGTAGATGCCGTTCGAGTTATCCCACTCGCCGGAGTTCATACCGAAAGCTTGTCCGATGCCGCCGCCGTAGGTGTCATCCGACCAGGAGTAGTTGTAGAGTCCTATGCCGCCGCGAACCACCGTCTTGGGATCCGCTGACCACGAGAAGCCCACGCGAGGCATGAAGGTGTCGTAAACAGGAGCCTGCAGGTTTTTGCGGCCGTTGGTGTGGCTATAGGCATACCATGCGCCGCCCCAGCTGCCTTGATTGGCTGCTCCAACATTGCAGCAGCCGTTGGGGTCTACACCAGGATTCCAGATCGTAGGATCGAAGTCAACAATGTTGCCCTTGACTTCGGACATGCCGGTGGTGCCAAACCAGCGGACTCCGACGTTGAGAGTCAAATTCGACTTCAGCTTGATGTCGTCCTGCACGAAGGCCTGCGGATTCTTGATGCGCATGCCCCATTCAGGTTCGTTCGTGCCATACCACATGGCGCTGTATCCAAGCAGGAAGTCAGCATATTCGGCGTCGTCGTTGTCGTAGTTCTCTTGGTAGGCGTTGTAGTAGCCGGTGGCCAGGCCCTTTGCCCAGCAATGGCCTGCTTGTTTGGCCGAAGTCGAGGGCTGGCAACCTGAAGAGTAAAAGCCTTGTGCTTGCACAGAGCCTGAGTTCGCGTTGCCCCACGCGGTCGAGTCGGCGCGGTTGATGAGGAACTCTCCACCGAAGTGAAGTACGTGACGGCCTTTGATCAGGGTGACTACGTCAGACGGATCGAAGAGCATCTCCTTGTAAACGGAGTTCGATTGCGACCCTATCATGGTGCTCAGGTCGGCGAACTGATAGTTAGGCGCTGTGTTGGCGCCGGAACCCCATTGAACGCCAAACGTCTGTGGGTAGTTCTCGTCGTAGCTGAAGGGCTGGAAGAAGTTGAGCTGGTCGGTAAAGCCCATGCGGGCTTCGTTGACCATCTTGGGGCTGATCGTCCATACGTCAGAAACCTGGGCGTTGTCGCGGCTCACATCCTGGCTCTGGCATTGCATCGGGCAAAACTGCTTGCCGTTGCCGTAGGCGAAGGCAGGGTTGTCGCTCTCCGTCTCGGAGATCGTGAGGCGATGCTTGGCGCCCGGTGTCCAGTCCAAACGTCCGAAGTACTTGATGAAAGGACCAAGGCCCGGAACGTTGGTGTAGTAGTTGTTTTCCGGCTCACCGGTTGTCGGATTGAAGATAGTGCCGGTGGTAACGGTAGGCTCAGGGACAAACGCAGCGCCGGTGGGCGATTTCGCCGCCTGCACCAGCTTGGCCATCGGGGAGATTGTCAAGGTAGTGGGGATAAAGTTACCCGCGCCCGTCGCATTGCCGAGAACGAATCCGTTCTCCGCCTCAAAGGATGTTTTAGTGATGTACGGAGTGCCGGCGTAGGCAGAGTTGCCATAGGTGACCGCCGACTGCGTAGTGTAGTCGAACATGGCACTGTTCGGCATGGCAGTAAAGTCGCCCGCCTTCATGGCGTCTGTCGGCAAGCTCAGGAAGAAGCTGTTGGAGCCGCCATTGCTGTACGTTTTGTCGTAGTTGAAGTAGAAGAAGACGTTCTTCTTCACGTGCGGCAGGGCTACAGGTCCGCTTACGGAGAAGCCGTAGTTGTCGAAGCGCTGGAATCCGACGCCGCCCGGTTGTCCAAAGTTATAGGAAGCGGCGTTGAGCAGTGTGTTCTGCAGGTATTCGTAAACAGCGCCGTGGAACTTGTCGCCGCCGCCCTTGGTGATCTGGTTGAAGATAATGCCGCCAAGACCATACTGGGCGGAGAAGTTGTTCGAGTCAACCTTGACTTCGGCGGTGGTCTCGAAGACCGTCACGTCGGAGTTGGAGCTCATCGGCAGGGTGGTGGTGGCGCCGTCAGCCAGCACCGAGTTGTAGGGCAGGTTGCCGTTGATCGAGGTTGTCTGACCGGTACGGTAACTGAAGTTGGAGCCGGGTAGCAGGTTGATGAAATTCTGCCAGTCCGCGCCATACTGTGGCAATTGGGCCATGGTCTCGGTGGGCAGCGTGTCGGTCTGCGAACCGTCTTCTGTATCAAGCAACGGAAGATCGGCTGTGACGACAACTTGCTCCTGGGCCGCGCCGACTGCAAGCTGGGCGTTCAAAGTCTCAACGCCGACTTCCAGTGTGATGGGTCCGCGCACATAGCTCTTGAAGCCCGGCGCCGAAATGGTCACCTTGTAGTGATCGGGCACGATGGAGTTGGTGTCATAGAGACCGGCCCCATCGGTGGTGTAGATGGTCGTCAGGTTCTTTTCAATGTCAAGAAGCGTAACGGTTGCCCCCGCAAGCAGATTGCCCTTCGGGTCTGTCACTGTGCCCCGAAGATCAGCGGAGTTAGTGTTCTGAGCAAAGCCCGTGACTGCCGCTAAACATCCGGCTACCACGAGGCCACTAAGAAATACCTTCAACTTCCACATGTATTGCCTCCTAAATTCAGTGCGCCTTCACTTCTCTCAAACTGCAAGAGCTACTCCAGCACACTCTTCGCGGTTAAGCGAATCTCGTTGTCGCGCATTTCGTCATTGCCATTGACCGGCATTAGGCCCGTTGTTTGCAACTGGCTACTAATCCGGCCCAATCGTATAGGCATGACAGCGCGTCTTGACGCACCTTTTGTTTCTGGGTTCAAATGCATTGTGCGTATATGCAAATACCCCGTCCCCCACTCCACCGGCAACTTCGCGGCCAAACCTTTTCGCTTGCCCGACACTTCCGGAATAGCCATCAGATTTTTCATCTAAAAACAATCTATAATTCGGCTTTCCCGGCGCCTCATGAGGGGCGCATGCCATCCACTGGCTCGAACTCCGGCTTTCAAGCGAGACAATCGCTTGTTTTCTGGCTAATTCCCACTCGGTTTTCATGCGCAACCGGATTAGAACACAGCAACAGAATTGCTGTCAACACTAACTTTCCTCCCCATGGGCATCCGCCTCTCAATTTCAGCCTGGGAGGAAAAGTACCCTTCTTTTTCCTTGCATAAACCAAGCAGTATCAACGCCTTGACTTCAACCAATGCGCAATTCGGCAGAATCCCCAGTTTGGGATAGTCGTGTGATGGAGCGCACAGTGCGGAGCTCGCGCTATTCCCTCCCAGAACCGCAAAAGCCCACCTTTGCAGCACCCGGCTATGATGGTTATCCTTAGGATCTGTCGTCTAAGCCGAAGAATACCTCCAGCCGGCGAATGACCCCGCTGCGCTCGAAGACCGCCGCGCTGGTCGCCTCGTCCAGTTCAAGCGATTCGACCCTAGACCGGGAGCCGTCCGAGCGGGTAATCTCGATCCTCGGTGGCCCGGAACGATAGGTGACGACGGGAACCTGGCAGGTGGTGAACGCCATCGCGCCGCGATCAAGATCGAGGCTCTGCTGCTGGCCTTCAATATCGTAGAAATCAAAGCGCCTGGCCTCGGTAAGAAACTCATCGCGGCTTACCATCTGCCGGCGGAAACAGAGACGCCCGCCTTCAACCGCGACCCCCATCTCGCCCAGACGCGAGATCAGATCCTCCTTCACCTGGCCGGTCATTCCCGGCTGCTGCGCTCCCGCAAAACCCGGCGTATGTGAGTAGGGATCGGTGGGAATCGCGCCGTAGAGTTCTGGCGTCTTGTGAACGCCAACGCCCTCGCGGATTTCGTGATAGTGGCTGCTCAAGCGCTCCAGCACTTGCGCGTCCTCCCCCGTGGAGCAGGCTCGCTCCAGCGTCTCCTGGACCGCCAAAAGCAGCTTCGAGACCATGTGCCAGTAAATGCAGCCTAGCCCCTCGTATTTGTAGAATGTACCCGACCGTCCGGTAAATGACTGGTGATCGAAGACCACCTCGTACAACGCAAGAATGCGCGCATTCTCTTCATCCGGCAGGCCCGCCGTAGCCAGAGCCTCCTTCAACAGCATGCTGTTCCGCAGCGCGGCATTGAAGTGGGCAGCGCCGTTCACATCCTGCGTCACAATGCGCCGGTCGCCGCGCGTGATCATCTCCTTTAGCGGCCTGGAGTTCGCGATGGCCGCAGTGGGTATGTTGTTCTTCTCAAAAAAGCCCGGTAGCTTGCGGTCCGGATAGAGCAGATAGCTGTTCTGATCGGAGCGATAAAGCCGGCTGCTCCGGAGCGCGTCCAAAAGGTCGGCGGATTCTCGACCTGTGAGCGCGCCCGAACTCAGCACCGCCACCTGGCCTTCCAGCATCTCGTAGAGGCGGCGAATCACCACCTTGCCGCCGTCAACCTTCATCAGGTTGTACGCGTGGTAAAGGCCATCCTCCCGCCGGTTGGCGCGAATCGAGTGGTCGATGTACTTCAGCGCCAGTTCGCAGAAGGCCGCCAGTTCCGCGCCCGTGAGCTTCGTCTGGATGCCGGAAAATCCGTGCGCATAAAGCCCAGCCCGATAACTGCTTCCCGCGCTGCCCAGCGCATCAAGCACCTTCTTGCGGTCTTCGTCGGAGATCGGTCCGCTCAGCAGTCCCGCCTGGCCTTCCAGCGCTTCCTTCACGTGGCCGAAAGCCTCGGCGACCTCTGAAGAAACTTCCAGCGCTGACTTACCAGCGGCGAAGATGCCTTTGCAAAACGACAGGAAACGGCGGAGAAAATACAGCGTCACCATCGAGACGCCGGAACCAACCAGTGCGTTGTTGGCGTCGTTCCACTCCGGCCGTTGCGTGTTCATCCACAAGCCGGCCTCGGGAATGAAGTTGAAAAGCCGGGCCATGATCAGCACCAGCAGCTTTTCCGTCAGGTTCACGCGGTATGGCTTGTCATCCGGGCCTGGCAAGGCTTTACCGTCCGCGCCCATCACCGCCACGCGCTGGTGAATCTTGCGATCCAGATCAGCGTCAAAGTCGATGGTATTGTGCGAGTCCTCCAGCAGCGCGCTGTAAGGCTTGATGCGGTAAGGAACATTGGCGTAGGTAAAGACGCGCCTCGCCAGCAGCCCTTGCAAGGCACCGGGATGGTAGCGCGCAGATGCCTCCAGCAGCTTCAGCAGGTAGGCCGTCTGATGGTCGCCCCAATAGCCGATGTAAGACCACGCATCGTGCGGATCAAGCACCTCCCAGTCGAAGCCCTCGCGCATCACGCGATAAGGGTTATAGCCATCCGCTGTCGATGAATCCACAAACTTGAAGATCATGCTCTCCGCGTAGCTAGGAAAGGAAAGCGCGAGTGCCTCCCAATTCTGAAAGATGTCGCGCCAATTGCCTTGGTAGTTGAGAATCCTCTCTCCCTGTTCGTTCTGCACTTCAATGGAAAAGATATTCCATGGGCGGCTGGGATCGCCGTGGCGGCGGCTGAAGGTCAGCGGCAAGTACTCGTGCGCCAGCCTCTCCAGATCCGCGTCGTTCTCGGCGCGCGCCATCTCGAGCAGGCAGCTATGTTCCAGGCTTTCCGGCAGCGTGTCGAGCCATGCTGCATGGCGTTCGGTCACGGTGCGGCTGGCCTTGCCGAGGAAGGCTTTGAAATCCGATCGTGCAATCTGGTAGCCATGGCCGGGAATTCCGCCGCGCATCGTATTGAAGAGCGCGTTCGAGAAATGCCGGTCGGAGCTAAGTTCGTCGCCAGTGCATTGCAGACCGTCAGCCGCAGCCACAATGCGCAACAGGTTGGCAGTCCCGCGTTCGACATCCTCGTCAATTTCGGCGCGCAGCTTCGTGCCGGAGTTGAGCAGCGCCACCAGAGAAGCGACCTTCGCCGCATCCTGCTCCACCTCCGCCACAATGCTCCACCCTTTGCTCCCGCCCGCGGCAAGCGCCAGCCGGGTGTTGATGAAATAAGCGCCGCGGCGGCCGCGGATCAGCTTCTCGTCTTCCACTGTCTCGCCTCGCCTGAAGCGATCAAGCTGCGTCGCAGAGAGCAGCCGGCGCGCGGAGTCCAGACCCTCTGACCAGACCGTAGTAGCTCTCAGCGCCTCGTTGGGCTCGGGCCGGTCGGCGGGAACGGAGCTGAGCTTGAAGAGGCCAAGGCCGGTCTTAAGCTCCAGTTCATTCTCTTTGTAGCCGTCCGCCAGCGTGCTGTATTCCAGTTGGAATCGGCGCGTCACCCCGTGCGGTAAAAGATTCTGAATGCCGTCGAGTAAATCAATTTCCACCGGCTCCGCGCCCAGGTTGACCAGCGCCGCGCGCCTCACCAGCCCGAAGCGGTTGCTCATCATCCAAATGCACGTAAACTTCAGCGCCAGGTCGTGGTTGATTTCCTCGAAAAGAATCTTGTTGCCGTAGACGCTCTTGGACAAGCTGCGGGTAACGCGATAAACGTCTTCATAGCGCTGCGAGAAGGGCTCCCATAGCTGGGTGCGCCCGCCGCGCGCCGCCAGCAGAATCGTCTTGCCGCCTGTCTGGTCCTGGCTATCATGGATGCGGTCGTCGGTGTAGTAAGGGAAGAGCGCGTGGTCGGGATCGCGGCGTCCTGCGGTCAGTGCGCCAGTCGAGGAGACAAACATCCACAGATCCGAATCGCTGACAATGCTCATAAAAAACGGCGGCATAGCATCGTAGTTGACGATGCGATAAAAACGCTCGCCGCCAATCTCGACCGGGCCGCCCTCCACCTTGGGCACGCCACGTTTCAGGAGCGATTCTCCCACAAAAGCATTACTCATTGGATCTCCTTTGGTTCAATTCCCTTGTCTTCAGGCCGTCGCGCTACTTGACCGTCGCAGCCGCAGGCCCATCGTAGCTCGGCGAGGTTGGCCCCGACGGCATTAGCTCCGGATATCGCCCCTGCATCGCCAGCTTGGCCTTGCGGTCCACTGAGAATAGGCCCCAGTGCCCTTCAGTCCCCGCGCCCTTCCATGGCTCGTCAAAGGCCTCGAAGTAGAAGACGGTTACGTCGTTGGCCTTGGCCCACGCATTCAGCTCTTCGTAATAGCGCTTCTGCTTGACCTCGTCGCCCGCCTTCGGCACGTGCTGCGGGCCGACCGAGTAGCTCGCCCAGCCCGCTTCGCCGATGACAATCGTCTTGCCCGGATGAGCCTTGCGCACGCTCTCGTAGTCCTTGATCGTCGAAGGCATCGCTGTATCGATGTCCTCGCGCCCCCACATCGGATAGGCATGCATGATGATGAAGTCCACATGATCGGTCAGCTTGGCCTCCGGCTGCCTCCAGTAGAGGAAATCGTCGGCCACCGTCACCGGACAGCTCACCGCCTTCCGCACCTGCTCGACATACTCGATTGCCTTCTCCTCGGTCATCTTGTGATCGGACCAGGTAACCAGCATCTCATTGCCAACATTCACCGCAGTCACGATCTTCTTGTAATGGTTGGCCAGGCGAATCGCGGTTGCAGCCTGCTCCGCGTTCTCCCCCTCGAAGCCGGGCCGGCCATCCAGCCAAAATCCCAGCACCACCTTGATCCCCAGCCTGTTCTGCTGGATCACCTCCAGCACATCCTGCGAGTGCGGGTCGCCGCCATACAGAAGAATCAGCTTCCAATTCTTCCGCAGAATCGTCAGGTCTTCCAGAATCTGCGCCTGCGTCGGGTAGATCTTAAGCTTAGGACTCTGGCCCGTGCGGTAGCCGGAGTAGTCGATGGCATTGCCGTACCATTTCTGCGCGGTCAGATCAGGTTTGGTCTTGCGCGGATGGGCGGCCTGCGCCCATCCGGAAAATCCAAAGAACAACGCGCAAACCAGCAGCGCCTTCGTCAAAGAATGCGTCATCGTTCGCTTTCCCATTCCTAACTCGCAACCTCGCCCCGCCGCTCCTTCAACTCCGCCTCGATCTTCACCATCATGGGTTCGCTAAGCGGATAAAAGGCCATCGTGGCGGCGGCCATCACCAGCAGCACGCAGGGAATCCAACTTGTGGTAAGAATAATTCCGTGGATGGAGCGGGCCGTTTGTTCCGTATTCGCCACGTATCCGAAAAAGGCAAGTACTTGACCGAAGATCCCCAACCCAATCGCCGCCCCGACCTTGGTCGCGAAGACAGCTGATGCAAAGACCAGTCCCGTATTGCGCCGCCCGGTGATCCACTCGGCGTGGTCGGCCGTATCCCCGAACATCGCCCAAACCAGCGGAGAGTTGAAGCCGATCACAAAGCTGGAGGCGATCTGCAGCGCGAACATCCACGCAATATCGGTTGGCTTCAGGAACCAGAAGAATCCGATGATCACGCCGCCCACTCCCAGCGCCAGCATGAACAGCAGCTTCTTGCCGATCCACTTGGTCAGGTAAGTGACGAGCGAGACGGCTGCCACAAAGGCCAGGCCGTTTGATACCATGAACAATCCCGAAAGATCCTGCCGCTTCACAAAATATTTGAAGTAGAAAAGAGTGGCAGACCCCTTCACAGCGAAGGCCATCAGTGTCAGCAGCATCACCCCGGTCAGAACGATCCACGCGCGGCTGCGGAAGAGGCTGCGCACATCGTTCCCTATGTGCGCAATCTGCTGTGGGGGAGGAGCAACGCGCTCGCGAGTGACCGAGAAGCAGATGAAGAAGAGGATCACGGCAAGAACGCCGTAGAGTGTCATGGTCAACTGCCAGCCGCGGATATCGCTGCCGTGGCCGAAGAAATTGCTGAACTGTAACGAGGAGTACTGGAACCAATCGGTGTACTGATTCCAATGAATAAAACTGTATCCGTGTCCGAAGATAGCTATGAATTTGACAAATATGAGATTGATGTACTTGTACCAGTTGCCGAAGTCGAGGCCCTGGCCGAAGAGTTTGACGATACTAAGCGTACTTAACTGTACAAAGATCCCCGCGGTGAAGGCCCCCAGGAAACGAATCTGTTGGATTGAGGTGCGCTCCAGCGAGTTCGGCGTCATCACTCCCGAGAGCGCGCCGTAGGGAATATTCACGAACGTGTACATGAGCATCAATAAACTGTAGGTAATGTAGGCATAGATCAGCTTGCCGCCGCTGCCCAGGTGAGGCGTGGAGAAGGTCAGCACGCCGGCCACCGCGAAGGGAATCGCGCCCCAGATGAGATACGGCCGGAAGTGGCCCCAGCGCGACTTCGTCCGGTCAGCGATGACACCCATCACCGGATCCGCCGATGCGTCGATAAATTGCGTGACCACTAGCATGATGCCGGCTGCCGCCGCCGGAAGGCCGAAGACGTCGGTGTAAAAAAAGACCAGGAAAAACTCGAAGACCTTCCAATAGAGGTTGGATGCGGAATCTCCAAACGAGTATGCGATCTTCTCCTTGAGGGAGACGCGATCTTCAAACGGAATCGTCAATCTAGCTGCTTTCACAAGGGCCTCGCCACCCCAGCGCATCAAACGCCGGATGAATTTTCAGATTGCGGAGCGTTGCGCACAAGTTCAACCTCCGCGAAGCACGCTGCGAAGCTGATTGCGGGGAGTCTGTCCAGAGACCGTCTCGGCACTCGCGGTACGACTTCCACGCCGCTTCAAAACGCGCACTGTATTGCATCTTACACGTTAAGAGCGGCAAGCTCACGCTCGTGCAAAATCTTTTCTCTGGGGCTAACCCCCCTTGCTTTCTCATCGCATGAACGTACAAACTGATGCCCGTACCCTTCAATGGGTCAAATGCGATTACGCTACACCCCTGAGCAAATACCCTTTGCTCCAAAATAGCTACCAAACAAAAAATGGCCACTCCCCCGGCGGCGGAGTGGCCATTCCAGTTGATGCTTGCTGCCCGAGTTACTTGGCCGCGACTAGCGGCTGGGTGCTCAGCGAGCCATCTTTATAGCCCTTGGCGATCTCGGCGATAGAGACGGCCTTGTAGTCGCCGGCGTGACCGGCCTGGCCAAACTGGGTCATGCGCTGAGCCACCACCTTCTGCATCGCCTCGCGGGCCGGCTTGAGGTAGTCGCGGGGATCGAACTTCTCCGGCGTCTCGGCAAAGACCTTGCGAATCGCGCCGGTGATGGCCAGCCGGTTGTCCGTGTCCACGTTGATCTTGCGCACGCCGTTTCGGATGCCGAGTTGAATCTCTTCGACCGGCACGCCCCAGGTCTCCTTCAGCTTGCCGCCGTACTGGTTGATAACATCCTGCAAATCCTTGGGCACCGAGGAGGAGCCGTGCATCACAAGATGGGTGTTGGGCAGACGCTTGTGGATGGCAATGAGGACGTCCATCTTGAGAACCGAGCCGTCGGGCTTTTTGGTGAATTTGTAAGCGCCGTGGCTGGTGCCGATGGCGATAGCCAGCGCGTCAACGCCGGTCAGCTCGGCAAACTCGACCGCCTGGTCGGGGTCGGTGATGTGATCGAGGCCGCTGCCGCCCGCGCCGTGGCCGTCTTCTACGCCGCCCAAAACACCAATCTCGCCCTCGACAGTGACGCCGCGATCATGCGCGAATTCAACCACTTTCTTGGTGACCGCGACGTTTTCCGCAAAGCTCGCCGGGGTCTTGCCGTCTTCCTTGAGCGAGCCGTCCATCATCACGCTCGTATAACCAAGTTCGATGGCGCTTTTACAGGTCTCGAAGCTGTTGCCGTGATCCTGATGCATGGCTATCGGAATCTCAGGATTGAGCTCAGCCGCGGCCTGGATCAGCTTGAAAAGATACAGATCCTGGGCGAACTGGCGCGCGCCGCGGCTGGCCTGGACGATGACCGGCGAGCGAGTTTCCTTGGCCGCGCTCATGATGGCTTGAATCTGTTCCATATCGTTGACGTTGAATGCGCCGACGCCATAACCGCCCTTGGCGGCCTCGTCGAGCAGTTGCCGCATGGAGACTAGAGGCATGGTAGTTTCTCCTGTGCCGGTTATTCCGGCGAAAGTTGTGTCGGGTCCAGCCGCCTCCGTGCTCGGGCACTTGAAAACAAGCAATCAGCCTGTCGGACGGCAAAATCCCCAATCATCCTTATGGTAGCAGAAACAAGCAAGCGATTAATCCGCGCCCGAATCTAGCCAGCCAATGACCACTATTTAGCCCAATTCAGACCAACACTTCCCGATACCAATCCTTCCTGTAGCATCGATATCATGATTGCTGGCGTTTCGTGGCTTTGGTGGCTGGGCTTTCATGCGGTGGTGGCGGCGCTGCTGCTGGCTGATGCACTGCTCTCCGGCTCAAGGCGCGCAATGAAACAGCCGCAAGCCTTTGCGTGGCTCTGGACGGCGCTGCTGGTCGTCGCCGCTTTCGGATTCGCCGCCTGGATCGCCCTCGCCAAAGGCCATCAGCCGGCCCTCGAATTCGTCGCAGGGTACGCGATTGAAACCTCGCTCAGCGTCGACAATCTCTTTGTCTTTTTGGTCCTCTTTCAGGGCTTCCGCATCACGCCGCGCCGCCAGCACACGGCCTTGTTGTGGGGGGTAGCCGGAGCAGTGGTGCTGCGCGCTCTCTTCATCGCCGTGGGCATCACGCTGCTGAGCCGATTTGACTGGATCCCCTGGCTCTTCGGCCTGATTCTGCTCTACGCGGCCTGGCGTCTGGCCCGCGGCGGCTCGGCGAACCTTGCTATCCCTGAATGGATTCGCAAGTTGCAGCCCGCCAAGGGGTCGCTCTTGCCGGTGATTCTCGCTGTCGAGGTCACTGACCTGCTCTTCGCCATGGACTCGATTCCCGCCGTGCTGGCAGTCAGCCACAATCCCTTCGTTGTCTACACATCGAATATCGCGGCGATCCTCGGCCTTCGCTCGCTTTACGTTGCGCTGGCCTCGCTGCTGGATCGCTTCCGTTATCTGCACTACGCCCTGGCATTGATGCTGGCCTTTGTTGCCGTCAAGATGCTAGCCAATCGCTGGATCGAGATCCCCATCACATTGTCGCTCGCACTGATGGGCGCGATTCTGGCGGGATGCGCCGTGGTGTCAATGCTGGAAGGGATGAGGGGAACAGAAAACTGACAACTGACTCACCACTCCTCGAAGGCAACCAGACCATCGCCGCTGAAAACTGAGTGCTTGCGGAAGTCTTCGTCGTCGCGCTTGGGAAAGTCGTTGCGGAAGTGTGCGCCGCGGCTCTCGGTGCGGGCCAAAGCCGAATGCAGAATGGCATGGGCGACACGGCTCATCGCCTGCGCCTCGCTCAGCCGGCGGCTTCGCTTGCCTTGCCCAGCCAGTCGCTCCAAATCCTCCGCGCAAGCCTGTTGCGCGGCAAAGCCCAGCCGCAATGTGGAATCCTCGCGCAAGAGTCCGGCATAGGCCCACATCCCAGCTTGCAGCCGGGCGATGATGGTTTCAAGACGGTCCTCCTCTTCCGCACTCAGAGCAATAGAAGGAGCGTGCGAAGCGGCTGCCGGCTGCAAGACCAGGTGGTCGTCGAGCATCGACTGTGCGGCCCGCGCGCCGAAGACCAGCCCTTCAAGCAGCGAGTTCGAGGCCAGCCGATTGGCGCCGTGGACGCCGGTGCAGGCAGCCTCGCCCGCCGCATAAAGCCCCGCCAGTGTGCTCCGGCCAAAGAGGTCTGTTTGGATGCCGCCCATCAGGTAATGCGCCGCCGGACGCACCGGGATAAGGTCGCGGCCCAGGTCAAGCGAATACTCAGCCAGAACGGCGCTGATTCCAGGAAAGCGGTGATGCAGGTCGATGCCGGTGATCTGCCGCATATCCAAGTGCACCACGCGAAATTCACCGGGTGCCGAACCCATCCCCTCGCGGGTAATGGCGCGGGCCACAACGTCGCGGGGAGCCAGTTCAAGCAGCGGATGATAGCGCTGCATGAAGCGTTCGCCGCGATCATTCAGTAGGATTGCGCCCTCGCCGCGCAGCGCTTCAGAGAGCAGAAAGCGCGGCGCGCCGGGAAGCGAAAGCGCAGTCGGATGAAACTGGTAGAACTCCATGTCGGCCAGCTTGGCGCCCGCCTCGGCGGCCAGAGCGATGCCGTCGCCAGTGGCTACGGCCGGGTTCGTGGTGTCGCTGTAAACCTGGCCCGCGCCGCCGGCCGCCACCAGCACGGCCCGCGCGCTGACGCGTTCCAGGTCGTGATCGCGGTCCAGCAAATCGGCGCCAATCACGCGGCCTTCGGCGGCCACCAGGCCGGTGACCGTAGTCCACTCGGCAAAGCGGATGCGCTTGTGAACGCGCGCGAATGCAACCAAGGAGCGGCTGATCTCCGCGCCCGTGGCGTCGCCGTTGGCGTGCAGAATCCGCGGCAGAGAGTGAGCGCCTTCGCGCGTGCGCAATAGTTGGCCGGCCTCGCTGTCAAAGTTCGCGCCCCACTCGATCAGCTCGGCCACGCGCACCGGTCCTTCGGCCACCATCGCCTGGGCTGCTGGACGATTGACCAGCCCGTCGCCGGCGTTCACCGTGTCTTCCAGGTGCAGTGCAACGTCGGCATCGCCCTCCATGGCCACCGCGATGCCGCCCTGCGCATAGTGGGTGTTGGACTCGGCCACCGATTCCTTGGTGACCACCAGAACATCGCCGTGGCGCGCCAACTCGACCGCAGCGCGCAGCCCGGCCACCCCAGCTCCCATTACCAGATAATCCACTTGCGACGATACTGCCATAACGGTTAAGGCTATCACCGCCGGGCATACGCCGGGCAGCGCCGAAGAAACGGGCATGGATTCTTTCCGCTTTCGCGCAACTCTTTCTTCGCTTCCGTGTATAACCAGTCAGAAGCGGGAACAAGCGGCAACGCATCCGCGAAATGGTTTTCTTTCTACGGATTTGTACTCTGATGCTGTTGACTGATGGCTTGCAGCAGCAAAATTTCACGCAACACCAACAACCGCAGGCACCTCAAAGGGGGTCATCTATGCGAGGATTCAAATCACTACTTGTTACAACAGCATTGCTCTCAGGCCTGGCTCTGGCGCCGGCGGCTCGCGCACAGGTTTCCGTTGCCATCGGTGTTCCGCATGTTGCAATCGATATTGGCGTTCCTCCCGTCTGCGCATGGGGCTATTACGAAGCCCCGCCTTACGGCTGCGCGCCCAGAGGCTTTTATGGGCCCGGGTACTTCTACAACGGCATCTTCCTGGGCGTCGGACCCTGGGCTGGCTGGGGCTACGCTCATGGCTGGGGCGGGCATCGTTTCATCGCGGATGGCGGCGGAAGGTATCACGGCCGCGCTGGCTATGAGGCCGAGCATGGCCATTTTGCCCACGGCTACGATGATCGCGGCCACGGCGACCCGCATGGCGAAGCAGCCCATCATGGCGGTTCAGCTCATCACGGCAACGCAGCCCATCATGGAGGCGGCGAACATAGGTAACAGTTAGCTGCCGCACAGGCAGCGAATCGCACCACACGCGGCGGAGCTTCACGACTCCGCCGCTTTGCTTTGGATCGGAGTTTCAATGATTAGGGGCCATATCCAGCGTAGACAAGGAATATAATTGTGCATTCTCCAACTAACTCGAATCTTGGGGCGCTCCTCGGAAAGGAACTCGATTGCGAGTGGGGCCAAGCCGGTTCTCATTGGTCAAGTGGTATCTGGATTGCGTCACCGATCAGGGTGATGCTGCCATCCTCTACTGTGCCAACCTCCGTTGGCGCGGAATCCGCGCAACTTATAGTAGCATCCTCACGGTCAACGAGCATTCAACCGAATCGCACTCCACGATGACCCGTTATCAGCTCTCCTCGGGTGATAGTCAGATTGTTGTTGAGTCTCCGAGGCTCAAGGTCGCGGGAAGATGGCAGGCTGATGCCGCTCCTGTCGAGCGCCCTGTTTACGAAAATGACACAGGCTCGGTTGTTTGGAAGTGTCTGCAACCAAGATCGCAAGTCAATCTTCGCGTCGGCGAACGCGAGTTTATCGGCTTGGGTTACGCTGAATGCCTGATCCACGTCAATCTGTGGGTCGTCTTTGCCGCCATCTGCGTGGCTGCGCCATGGATACAAGGCCTGGGAAGGCTGCGCTGCCTGGTCCAAGGATGCTGTCATGGCCACGCCACCAAAAGCGTCCCGGGAATTCGCTACACGCATCCTCGCTCGCGCGTCTGCCGCTTGGCGCATCTCACCGGAGTCGCCGTGCACGCGACACAGCTCTATTCGATTCTCTGCAACGCAGTGGTTGGCCTTGCGCTGCTGCGCCTCTTCCAACTGCATTCCTCCGCCACGCTGATCTGCGGAGTGTATCTGCTGCTGTCGGGCGCGGGACGCTTCGTCGAAGAGGCTTATCGCGGCGAGCCGCAGACCTTGACCCTCTATGGCTTGCGCCTCTACCAGTGGATCGCGATTCTCACCGCTGTTGCTGGAGCGGCGATCACGTGCGTCCACGGCCCAGCGCTGCCGCCGAGTTTCACCTTTCGCGGCAGCGCGATTTGGGTTGCGCTGGGATGCAGCGCCATGGCCTGGTTTGTGACTGGAGTCGACTTTCCCGAATCCTCGCGCCGCTTTGCCCGCCTGACGTGACCAAGGCTCCTACTTCAGCAGCAGCCCCATCGTCGCGGCCACAATGCCGATCACGGAGAACCCAAGCCCCGCGTACCAATAGATGCGCCTGCGAGTGAGCAGTGTGATCGATGTAATCACCAGGCCAATCTCCAGCAGCACTTCGCCCAGATCGAAGAACTTGGCCTGTGCCTCAGCCTTCTCGACCAGCTTTTCCTGCGCCTCGGCCTTCCCTTGCACGTCCTTTAGATCATCGGTCCACTTGGCCTGATGATCGGCGTAGCTCTTGGTCAGCTTGTGCGCGGCGTCCTTGTCGGCAAGGGGCAATACATTCATCAGGTCGAGTGTGAGTTGCGTATCGTAGGCGCGAATCTTCTTGGCCTGATACTCGCCCCACTGATCGGTCGCCCGGTCCTGGCTAAGTATGGCCTCGGTATGCGTACGATGGCCCAGCACCGTGACCACTGCCACCAGCACGGCCAGGATCGTCATCGTCAATGCGACCGGACGCAGCGCATTCGATCCCTCGGCGTGCTCGGCGTGTTCCTGCAACTCTTGTGCTTCGTTGGCTTCCATTTTGATCTCCTGGTTATGCACTCAAGGATTGTTCTGTAACGACACGTTTGGCCAATTTTACTGCATTCAACCGCGCTTCATCTTTGGTTGCGCCATAGGCCAGTACACCCGGCAGCCGCTCGACCTCCGCGATCCAGCGCCCGTCTTCCTCCAGCTCGAAATCCACTTCAAATTCCATCGCCGCTACTTCCGCTTCCAGCGCACGCCGTCCTTGGAGTCTTCGATGACCACGCCCTTTTCCGCCAGCTCGTTGCGAATCTGGTCGGCGCGGGCAAAGTTGCGCTGCTTTTTCGCCAGTGTCCGCTCGGCCACCAGCGCGTCTATGGCTTCATCGGTCAGCCCCTGACGCGCCAGCAGCTCGGGAGCCACATCATCGAGCCGTCCCGCCTGCTCGGCCCACTCCAGCGCTCGCCGCGTCAGCTCGGCGTCGCGATCTTCCATCACATCGAAGACTGCGTCGAAGCTCGCCAGCACCGCCAGAATCGCATCGCGGTCGCTGGATTTGAGTTGGTTCTGGTCCATCGCCGAATTCGCCGCGCGGATCAGATCGAAGATCGGCGCGCGAGCCTCGGCGGTATTCAAATCGTTGCTCAGCGCGGCGATGTAATCGGCCTGCGCCTTCACCACTGCCGCTTGCAATAAAGAACGTTCGCCGTCCGCGGAGGACCCAGCCGCAAATTGCCCTGCCACCAGACGCTGCTTGAAGGTCCGCAGCCGCTCGATTGCAGCCGTTGCCTCCACCAGCCCATCAAACGTGAAGTTGAATTGATGCCGGTAAGGCACCGAGATCAGCGCCAGCCGAATCGCCGACGCCTTGTAACCCTTCAGCAGCAGATCACGCAGCGTATAAAAATTCCCCTCGCTCTTGGACATCTTGCGTCCGTCCACCAGCAGAAAGCGCACGTGCATCCAGTGCCGCGCGAATTGTTTGTGGGTCACGCTCTCGCTCTGCGCAATCTCGTTTTCGTGGTGCGGAAAGATCAAATCCTCGCCGCCCGCGTGCAAGTCAAAGCTCTCACCCAGATACTCCATCGCCATCGCCGAGCACTCGATGTGCCATCCCGGACGCCCCCGGCCAATCGCCGTCTCCCACGATGTTTCGCCGGGCTTGGCCGCCTTCCACAGCGCAAAATCCCGCGCCGAATCCTTCTCGTACTCGTCCAGATCGACGCGCGCGCCGTCTTCCATTCCCGACAAATCCTTTTTGCTTAATTTTCCATACTCCGGAAAGGCCGCTAGGCGAAAGTACCAGCTCCCGTCCTCGGCCTGATAAGCCGCTCCGGCCGAAGCCAGCTTCTCGATCAGCTTCACCATGCGCGGAATATTCTCCGTGGCGCGGGCAATGATCTCCGGCCGCTCCACGCGCAAAGCTTCCATGTCCTCGAAAAACGCCTGCTCATAGCGCGCCGAATACACCCCAATCGAGACCCCCGCCGCGGCCGCGTTGTTGAGTATCCGGTCGTCCACATCGGTAATATTCATCACGTGGCGCACGCGCGTTCCGGTCAGCCGGAGAAACCGCCGCAACACATCGACCTGCAGAAATGTGCGGAAGTTGCCGATGTGCCCGTAGTCATAAACCGTAGGCCCACAGGCATACATCCGCAGAGCCTCGCCATCGGCGGGCGTCAGCAAGTCCATCTCACCCGTAAGGGTATTGAAAAGCCGTAGAGTCATCTGTCGAACTTCTTGCTCATTCGCACTCAAATAACCAGTTGAAATAGGCCGATTTTTCAGCCATTCCGATTGTATCAGCGCAAGGTTTCCGGCCTGTTCGGGAACAGCCTCAGCGAATTGCTTCAATCTCAATTTCCAGATCAATATCCTTTCACGCGCAATCCGTCGTGCAGACCGTCGCCTTGCGCAGCAGAGCGAGAGCAAGACAGGCGCGGTGCAACTTCATGTGCGGCACTCCGTCCTCGACCTCCATCAACACGAACTCCTATCCAGACCTAATAAACGGTCGGACTGGAAGATCCCGGGTTTCCGAAGATCGAGGCCCATTCCGTTCCCATATTGTCATCCGTTATCAGCCGCGTGCCTTTCCACCGGCTTAGGAAGCTGGCGCGAGATTCGAGTTGACTGCCAGGAAGATCCAAAGTGTCCGCCAGATGCAGAACCTCCTCCAGCCGCGCACGCTGATCCGGCTTGCCAAGATCGAAGACCGGATGCCCGTCAATTTGATAGTTAGTGAGCGCCGTTCTCCAAAGATTTTTGTCGAGCATGATGGGACTGTCGCTGACGGCCAGAAAATTATAGATGCGGAGCGCATAGGGAAACGCCCTTGCTCCTGTAGCCATGGCTTCACCGGAAAAAGTCGTGTTGTAGTACGCGATTCCTCCTTGATTCAAATGCTCACGCATGAGGTTCATGAACTCCGTCGACAACAGGTTGGAGGTATTCGCGCGGTAATTCCACGTGGTGTTCATCAGGATGAAATCGAAACGGCGATCGGGATGGCCGAGCAGCCAGCGCCGGCCGTCGTCAGTGGCTATATGTACTTTGGGATTGCGCAGTAGGCTCTCGACCTCGGGATATTTGCGGATCAGAGAGAGGAAGCCCGGATTGATTTCGACGACAGTAATCTGCTCGACCGCGGGATCATTTGCAACGACTTGAGCCCACGCTCCGGTGGCTAGTCCGATGATGAGCATTGTTTTCGGCCTCGGGTGAAGACCACTGATCGCGAAGGCGCGAAAGAGAAGATTGGAATCGTGCATCATATCGATCCGAATCTGTCCGTCGTACGCGCCCCCGCTGTAAACCGTCTGGATCGGATAACCAAAGTTGCTGGGCGCTGAATAGACAGCAATCACGCCGCTCCGGTTCTCCACCACTTCAGAAAACTTCATGCTGTTGTTGAAGGAGGTCTCGAAAAGCAGCCGTTCGTAGAGACCGGAATAGAGCCAGCCGGAACACAGGGCGAGAGCCAGGCAGGCAGCGCAGCCGGCTATGAAGATGCTCTTCAGCGACTTCGGACCGGCGAGGAACGCGAGCACGCAGGCAGCTAGAAAGCCCAGTCCGAGCAAAAGCAGCGATGTAGCGCGTGTGGACCAATGATCGAGAATCACAAAACCCACCAGAAAGCTCCCCAGAGTTGAACCCACAATATTGCTCAGATAGACAAAGCTGATGGATTGGCCGGAGTTGTGCTCGGGATCGATGGCGGCATGGCTTAGTAGTGGGAATGCGGCTCCCAGCAGAGCCGCGGCGGCAAACACGAGGAAAAAATTCACAATTCCGAAATGCGCTAACCCCAGAGCCAATACGGGTCCAACGAGAAAGGCGGCAATCGTTCCCAGGATGACAACAACGGAGCTGGCCGCAAGCGTGCCGCGAAGATTGTTATCGATCTTATGAAGGCATGCGTCGCGCACGGATAATGAACCGTAAGCTATCCCTAGCAGGTAGAAGCCAAGCAGTAAGGCAAAACTCGGCGCCGACCCTCCAGAAGCAAAGGAGTAGAGGCGGTACCAGACGATCTCGTAGGCCAGCGCGATAAAGCCAGTGACGCCGGCAAGAATCATTCCGATCCAAAGTTGAATGGTCTCCTGATGCCTTCGAGGCTCGGGCGCCAGCCTCTGCAATGCGGGAGCGGAATCTCTCATCTGAAGAATCAATGCGGCAGCACCGACAAACAGATTGAAGCAGACCGCGAGCCTTACCGACCCTGCTTCGCCGAGCAGGCGCATGAGCAGCAACGCGGCCGCAAAACAGGCAGCGGCGGATCCGAAGGTGTTGACCGAATAGAGCAGGCCAACCGACTCTCCGATATTCCCCGTGCGGCGGACGAAGTGCTCCACTAGGAGCGGCAGCGTGCTGCCCATCAACATCGTCGGAATTAACAGTAGCGCAAATGAAACTAGGCCGGTCGTGGTGGTCGAAGCTCCCGCGGTGAAGAAAGCGATGTGATGAAAAATCCAAAGCGAGGCCGCTCCAAAGCTGCCTACCGAGAATTCAATCAGTCCGAAGGCGAGAAGCAGGCGGATGCCCTTCCGCGCGGAAAGCCAGCCCCCAGCCAAACTGCCCATCCCCAGGCCCAGCATGAAAACAGTAACAATTATGGTCACCGATTCAATGTTGATTCCATAAAGGGTGAAAAGAGTTCGCTGCCAGACGATTTGGTAAAGTAGCGCTGGAAATCCCGATAAAAAGAAGAGTACATAGTAAAAATTGCCCGGGTCTTGATTCGCCAGACTACTGATAGATTTTCGCATTTGCCAAACTATATCATTGCGATTGAGGGAATGGAAGATCACGAATTTCGTCTGCAAACTTTCCACACCCGCGTGTCTTAATGAAATAATCAGCAATATGCGGACTCTACTGACATTTGCTCCCCTAGCCGGATTCGAAACCGAAGTGCTGGCCGTCCTGGCCGCCGACACCCAAACCTCGAAGGAAGCCGACGCCAAGCCCCAGCCTACGCTGCTGACCGACGACGACGCCGTTTTAGCCGCAGCCAAGGCCGTGCTCGCGAGCGGCGAATTCAAGGCTGGCCTCAACGAATCCGTGCTGTTGCACGCCCCCGCCGGCCTCGCCGCCAAGCGCCTTCTGATCGTAGGCCTCGGCAAGCAGGCCAAAATCTCCGCGGACAAAGTGCGCTCCGCCGCCGGAACCGCCGTTCGCTTCCTCAAGCCGCGCGGCCTCCACGAGCTGGTTTTTGTCCTTCCCGAAAGCGACCCAAAAAACTTGCCCCTCGCGGCGTGTGTCCGCACCGCCGTCGAGGGTGCCTTTGTCGGCGACTTCGATCCCGACACGTATCGCAGCGACCGCAAGGACCAGAGCATCGAGTCATTCACCGTGGCCGCGCCCGCCTCAGCCGACAAGTCTGCGCTCAATGCCGCCCTGGCTGAGGGTGTCATCCTCGGCGAGAGCCAGAACTTCACGCGCTCCTTGGTCAATGAGCCGGGCAACAAGCTCACCCCCACTATCCTCGGGGCACGCGCCGCGGAGATGGCCTCGGAGGTCGGTCTGGGCTGGGAGGTTCACTCCACCGAAAAGTTGCACGAGCTGAAGATGGGCGCATTCTGGAGCGTTGCGCAAGGCTCGGCCGAGCCGCCCACGCTGATCGTCCTGCGCTATGAGCCCGAGGGCATCAGCGATGGCCCGATTCTCGGCCTGGTCGGCAAGGGCATCACCTTCGACTCTGGAGGCATCTCGCTCAAGCCCGGCGAGAACATGGAGAAGATGAAGTACGACATGGCCGGCGGCGCATTGATGATCGGCGCGATGCGCGCCATTGCTTTGCTCAAGCCCAAGGTGCGCGTGATTGCCATCGTCTGCGCCACGGAAAATATGCCCGACGGCAAGGCGCAGAAGCCCGGCGACGTGCAGACCGCGATGCCTTTTTCGCCGGATAAGCCCGGCAAAACCATCGAGATCGTCAACACCGATGCTGAAGGCCGCCTGGTTCTGGCCGACGGCCTCACCTACGCGCGCCAACTAGGCGCGACTCACCTGATCGACGCGGCCACGCTGACCGGCGCATGCGTCGTGGCACTTGGCCACACTAACGCCGGCGCATTCTCCAACGACGACGAGATCTGGACGAAATTCGACGCAGCTCTCGCTGCCAGCGGAGAAAAATTCTGGCGATTGCCCTTGGGCGAGGAGTACGCCGAGCAGATCAAGTCCGAGATCGGCGACATCAAAAACACCGGCGGACGCTGGGGCGGCGCTTGCACCGCAGCCGAGTTCCTCAAAGTCTTTGTCGATGAAACGCCCTGGATTCACCTCGACATCGCCGGCCTCGCCTGGGTGGAAGACTCGAAGCCTTACATAGCCAAAGGCCCCAGCGGCATCGGCGTCCGCTCAATCCTCGAATGGGTGCGGAGTTACAGCTCTTAGCTGTTAGCTTTTTGTAACTGGCTCAATAACACATTGGGTGCCCCAGGTCCGGATTTTCGGACCTGGGAATCCACGAACTTCAACGGGCATACTGGTGTCTCCCATAAATCTGTCATCCTGAGCGGAGCGTAGCGGGGTCGAAGGACCTGCGGTTGTTTTTCCCGAATCAAGAATCTAACCTGATAGGACAGAGGCAATTCAGAATGACCGAAGAAAACGAAAAACGAAGCGGACATTGCACACAATGGGCAGCCCAATTTGCTGTGGCATCTGAATTATGTAAGCGAGGTTATGAAGTCTCATTCACGATGGGAAATAGAACTCCTCTGGCCGATCTCATGGTTGTAAGTCCTGTCAAGAAAGAAATGTTCCTCGTGGATGTGAAAGGACTCTATAGAAAAAATCCATGGATAATCAAGCGCAAGGCGGTCAGAGACAATCTCTTCTACATATTGGCATTCGTCCCCACTGACGAAGCCAATCAATTCTTTGTACTGACGCAGAAAGCAACCCATCTATGCATACAAAAAGAACTTAAACGTCTAAATCGTCCAGACGATTATCCGGTCACCGGCATTGGGTGGAGTTTGGCACTTCGATACATGGACGCGTGGCAAACCCTTCCGAAATAAACATTTGCCACGAACTTCTGCGAGCGAATAGCGAGCGATTGGCCGCACCGCAGGTGCTTACATCGCCTCAGGGCTTTCAATTCCCAGCCAGCTCAGCACCAGCACTAACTCCCGCAACGCAACCGCCGCCGTCGCCAGGAAAAATAACTTGCGGCCTGGATCTTCTTCGTTCAGGACGTGATGCTTGTGATAGAAGTTATTGAACTCCTGGGCTAACTGGAAGGCGTGCTTGGCTAAAATTGCCGGCTCGGAGGTTGCAATGCACTGCTCCAGCACCAGCGTGCGCCGCGCCGCCCGTAGCCATAGCGCCCAAATGTCTTCAGCAGCCTCGCCTTCGAGATACTCGGCCAGCTTCGTCGCCGCTGACTCGCTAACTTGCTGACTTGCTGACTCGCCGCCATGCTGACTCGCAAACTCGGCCAGCACCGCATCTGGCGTAGTCCCCGCCTTGCGGAAGATATTCCTCGCCCTCACCACCGCGTATTGAATGTAAGGCCCGGTCTCGCCCTCGAAGCTCAACGCATCTTTGAAGTCGAAGGCGATGACCGAATTGCGCGTGAACTTCAGCATGAAATAGCGCAGCGCGCCGATGGCAATCTGCTCGGCAATCTTCTGCCGTTCCGTTTCATCGTGTCCCGTCTGACGGGCGTCGGTCTCGGCGCGTGTGGCGGCGATCAGTTTGTCGATCAAGTCATCGGCCTTGACGCCGAAGCCCTTGCGCCCGCTGACTTCAATGTAAGGCCGCGCCAGATCTTCCGCGGAAACCTCATAGCCTAATTCAACCGCGCAACGCGGCGTCAGCGCCACCATCTCATAACTGAAGTGCGTATAACGGTCGGCCTGATCGGTGTGGCCCATGCCGCGCAATGCCTGAATTACATTGGCCTGCGGATCGCTCTGGCGCGCGTCGATCACGTTATAAATCGCCTGCGCTCCGCCAAAATGCGGGTGCGGCTCCACGCCTTTTTCCGCTGAAATCCAACATTCGTGGCCGGGATAACTGAAGAACGGTTTGTAACCAAAATCCTTGCCCAGCAAGCCAAACTTCCATAAGTGATAGGCAATATCCTTGCCAACATAAGTTACTGTGCCATTCGAGCGTACGATAACTTTTGCGTCTTCGTTCGGGCCGTCCGTTTCTGCGGCCCTGGCTTCGTCGCCTGGGCGGGTCATCACCCAGCAGCCTGCATTTTTTCCTTGTGTTTCGTGGTAAAGAACTCCTGACTGGACGAGCAATTCACGCGCCGCCTCCCAGAACTTGAGGTGCAGAATCTCGCTCTCGCGCGGCAGAAAGTCATACTCGATATCGAGCCGCAGCATGGTTTCAAGATGCCGCCTGAGAACCGCCGTCGAAATCAACTCGGCGATTTCGGAGGTCTCATTGCCGCCGCACTCCAACTCGTGCAAGGTCGCGTAACGCAACTTCTTCCGCACTTCGTTCTCCTCGGCGCTGCCGCTCGTGTACCACTGCGAAGTCCGCGCGTAGAGATCCCAGCAGTAATAATCAATGCGTTCTCCACCTGCGGTGGGGCCAACTGCGCCTGCGGCGCGTCTTTCGTAATCAAGGATGAGTTTCTGTACTTCCGTGGCAGTCATGCCAAGAAGATGCAGAAATCCCACCACCACATCGGCCACTTGCACGCCGGTGTTATCGATGTAATTCTGCACATCCACCTTTTGTCCGGCAGCGCGCAGCAAACGCACAAACGTGTCGCCCAGAATCGCATTGCGCAGGTGGCCAATATGCGCGGCCTTGTTGGGATTGATGCTGGTGTGCTCAACCATTGCATGGAGCTGCCCTTGGGACGAGTGCTCTGCCTGGTCGAGAGCCGTCGCACACACGCCGGCAACGCGGTCCAGCCGCGCATTGATATATCCCGCGCCGGCAACCTCAAAGCCGGCAAAGCCTTCAAGGCCGGTGAGCGCGGAGGCGATCTCCTGCGCAATGATCTTGGGCGCCTTGCGCAGCTTGCGAGCCAGCTCGAAGGCGATAGGCGTGGCCAGCTCGCCAAACTTCAACTCCGGCGGAATCTCCATCGGAATGCCGTCAACTTCAAGATCGTACTTTGCCTTCAAGACCGCGCGAAGCTGCTCAGTAAGCCGTTTTTGCAATTCCAGATACACGTAGGTATGCCTCAAAAATCCTTGATTTTCTAGGTGATTTTATCACCTGCGCCATCTGCGGTGGGGCAGCCTCTCGCTATTCGCCCGCATACGCTTCTGAGACGCCGTCGGTGTTTTCATTGTGCGGCGCGGCTCGCCCACTACCCACGTCAATGCCGTAAGATGGAGAGTGTTTGCTCTTTGCACACAAGCCCTCGCGAAGGGAACCGTGCGGAAGCACCCCACTCATGACAAAACCAAATCCAGAACGCTATTTCCTGACCACGCCGATCTACTACGTGAATGCGCGGCCGCACCTGGGCCACGCCTACTCGACCATCGTCTGCGACACCATTGCGCGGCGCAAACGCGCGCTGGGCATCGAGACCTGGTTCCTCACCGGCACTGACGAGCACGGGCAAAAGATCGAGCGCTCCGCGGAGAAGGCTGGCCGCACGCCCATGGAGTTTGCCACCGCGATCAGCGCGGAATGGCGCGGACTGTGGGACCGGCTGGGGCTGACCTACAACGACTTCATCCGCACCACCGAAGAGCGCCACAAGCGCGGGACACAAAAGTTATTCGCCGAGTTGCGCAACAAGGGCTTTATCTACAAAGGCTCCTACACCGGCCAGTATTGCGTGAGCGACGAACTCTATGTAGACGGCCCTCCGGGCGCGGTCTGCCCCGATTGCGGCCGCGTGACGGAGACGGTGAGCGAGGAGAATTATTTCTTCAAGCTCTCGGCCTTCGAGCGCAAGCTGCTGGAGTTTTATGAGACCAATCCCGGCTTCATGGCTCCCGAGTCCACGCGCCGCGAGGTCGTCTCCTTTGTGCGAGGTGGCCTGAAGGATCTGTCCGTCAGCCGCACCAGTTTTTCCTGGGGCATTCCCGTTCCCGGCGACGAGAAGCACGTGATCTACGTCTGGCTTGATGCGCTGGCCAACTACATCACCGCGCTGGGCTATGGATCAGATTTGCCCGCCGACAAGGCGCGCTTCGCGAAGTTCTGGCCAGCCGATATGCACCTCGTCGGCAAGGAAATCACACGCTTCCATTGCGTCTACTGGCCGGCGTTTTTGATGGCTGCCGGCATTCCGCTGCCGCGCTCAGTGAAGGCCAATGGCTGGCTGCTCTTCGACCAAGGCAAGATGTCCAAGTCGCGCGGCAACGTGGTGCGGGCTGAGACCGTGCTCGAGGTACTGGGCGCGGACGCCATGCGCTACTTCCTGCTGCGCGAGATTCCCTTCGGGCAGGACGGCGGCTTCAGCTTCGAGGCCCTCGTCCAGCGCTACAATGCCGACCTCGCCAATGGCTACGGCAACCTGGTTAGCCGCGTCGTCAACATGGTGCATAAATACTTTGGCGGCGTCGTTCCAGAGGTAGGCGCAGAGACACCAGCCGAGGCCGCTCTGCGTGAGTGCGCGGTGAGAACGATTGCCGCCTTCGGGCCGGCCTTCGACGAATTGAATTTTTCTGAGGCGCTCAAATCTCTGTGGCTCTTGGTCGCCGAGACCGACGGCTACCTGACCGCCAACGCGCCCTGGAAGCGGCCCACGGATCGCCCCGAAGCCGAGCACGTAGCGCTACAAGCTCGCGTGCTCGCCACCGCCGCCGAGGCCATTCGCATCATCACCGCGCTGGTCTATCCGATTCTGCCCGTGTCTGCCGCCAAGGTCTGGCTGCAACTCGGCCAGGGCGAGATTGCTGAGGCCGCGAAGAATGCCTTCCTCACCCATTTAGCCTGGGGCGGCCTGCGCGCCGGAACCAAATTTGCCGAGCCAGCGCCGCTCTTCCCCCGCGCCGAAAAGGACGCCGTCGACCGTATGCAGAAGATCGAAGAAGAAAACAGCAACTCCGTCATCGAGGCCGCTGGCGGCAGCGCGGCCAACACCGAGCCTTCGGCTCCGCCCAATGATGCATCTACCGCACTCACTGCCACTGCGGAGAAACGTAATCCGGAGGGAGACGGGGGTTTCAACCCCCGTGTAAAGCCAATTCAATCGAAAGGGGCTTTAGCCCCGGAGGTACGCACTTTGGAAAACACGTCTTCCGCTTCTCCGGCAACGAACTCATCTGACGCGGCGAAGCCGCAGTTGGCCCCACCGCAGGTGGCTTTATCCCCTCAGGGAAGTTCTTCGACTGCATCCGCGCCCGCAATTTTAACCCCGGCGGCGCCTGAAATTGCCGCGGAGCCAACGCACATCACCATCGACGACTTCATCAAAGTCGATCTCCGCGTGGCGCAAATCCTTGTTGCCGAGCGTGTGCCCAAGGCCGACAAGCTGCTGCGCCTGGAAGTCGATCTGGGCTACGAAAAGCGCCAGATTCTCGCCGGCATCGCGCAATACTACGAGCCGGAAAAGCTCGTCGGCCGCAAGATCATCATCGTCGCCAATCTGGCCCCGCGCAAGATGCGCGGCCTGGAGTCGAATGGAATGTTGCTGGCGGCTTCGCTTCCACCCGACGGCGCTCCGGTACTCGCCGGATTTCTGGAAGATGTCCCGCTCGGTGCACGGCTGAAGTAACCACCTGCCACCTGCGGTGGGGCCAGCGGCTCGCTACTCGCTCGCATAAGTATCTTGGTGACCCCGGTTCCCACAAGCAAGGGACCGGTGGCGCCGGCGCTATTCTGATCCCTGATCCCTGACCCCCGCTGCCGCATACACATAAATCGTGCTATCCTTACACATCGGGAGGCGCGCGTCATGCGGACCAATATCGAGATCGACGACAAGCTGATGAAGCAGGCGATGAAAGCCACCGGAACCACCACCAAGAAAGCGGCGGTCGAGGCCTCTCTGCGCAAGCTGGTCGCGCTCAAGGTCCACGAAAAGCAGGTCGAGGAAGTCTTCCGCCTGCAAGAGATTGACCGGAAGAAAGCCGAGCGCGAGGGCCGTCTGGAGGAGTGGCACGCGGAACTGGTGAAAAAAGGGAATTGGCCGGAGATGACTGCCGATGAGAACGAATATTGAAGTCGACGAAAGATTGATGCGTCAGGCCATGGCCCTCACCGGCCAGCCCACGAAGAAGGCCGTTGTCGAAGAGGCGCTGCGACTCGCCGTGCAACATAAACGTCAGGCAGATGCCCTTCGCAAGCTCTGGGGCATTGGCTGGGAGGGCAATCTCGACAAGATGCGCGCCACGCGCTTCCCTGACTGGGACAAGGATTGGAATTCTGAACCGCATCTCCACCACAGGTCTGTTGCATGAAGCGGCACATACTGCCGAGTCAGGTTAAAGCATGGTCATTGTCGACTCATCGGTTTGGATTGACTTCCTGAATCAGAGGGTTACACCGCAGACCAGTTGGCTCCGAGCGCCGCAAAACATCGGAACGATAGGCTTGACCTCCCTCGTGTTTATGGAGGTTCTTCAGGGGGTTCGCTTCGACAGCCGTTTTCGCATTGCTGAGCAATTTTTTCGCACGATGCCTGTCTTTGAGTCCCTGACCCGGTCATTGGCCATTCATGCAGCCAGCAACTACCGCACACTACGCGGGATGGGTATTACGATCCAAAGCACAATTGACTGCCTGATCGCCACCTTCTGCATTGAGAGTAGCTACCAACTCCTGCACAGTGACAGCGATTTCGACTATTTCGAGCAGCACTTACATCTGTCAGTACTCCATCCGCCTGCGCAGCGAATCCCCTAATCTGTAATTCAACCCGTGAATTATTTCACCATCGAGGCCTCCTTTGCTGATCGATTCTCACGCCCACCTGGACAGCCCGCGCTACGATGACGACCGCGAAGCGATGCTGCGCCGCGCCTATGATGCAGGCGTCGGCGTAGTGCTGGCCATCGGTATCGGCGAGCAGGCGCACAGGATGGACGGAGCGCTCGCGGTCTGTCGCGAGTTCAATGGAAAGCCCGGAATTCCCCGGCTCTACTCGAGCGCCGGCGTCTATCCGCACAACACGCCCGAGATCGATGACGCCGTCCTCGCCACGCTCGACAGCCTACTGGCTGAGCCGGAGGTAATCGCCTGCGGCGAGATCGGCCTCGATTACTTTCACGAGGGCGCGCCTCACCCTGCGCAGCGCGACGGACTCATTCGCCAGTTGGAAATCGCCGCCCAGCGCAAGCGGCCGATCCTGATTCATTGCCGACCGAAGGATGGAGCTACCGACGCCTGGGACGAGCTGCTGGAGATTCTGGTTGCCCACTGGCAGCCGACCGGCCTAGGAGGCGTGATGCACTGCTTCGGCGGCAGCTACGAGCAGGCCGCTCGCTCGCTCGACCTGGGATTTCTGATCTCCTTTGCCGGAAATCTGACCTATCCCAAGGCCCAGCCGCTACGCGACGTGGCCGCCCGTCTGCCGCTGAACCGGCTGCTGGTGGAGACCGACGCTCCCTGGTTGGCGCCCGTGCCCAACCGCGGCCAGCGCAATGAACCGGCCTGGACGGCGCACACGGCTCTGGTTTTGGCCGGGCTGCTGGGCGTCGAAGAGCAAGAAATCGCCTCCGCAACCACGAAAAACTTCTTTCGGCTGTTTCACCTCCAGCCGGACGTGGGAAACTGTTAGTGGGAACTGCATAAAGGGTTTGGGCTTCAGGTGAAGGGTATGGGCTTCAGGTGAAGGGTATGGGCTTCAGGTGAAGGGTACGGGCTTCAGGTGAAGGGTACGGGCTTCAGCCCGTACATCACTCAGCCACAAAGTGATTTGGGCTTTAGCCCCTGAGGGAAGGGTTGGATTACCTCCCAGACAGCAAATTCCCTCGGTGGCTAAAGCCCCGCTGAATCGAGAATCACAATGTGCGGGCTAAAGCCCGTACCCTTCAGAAATTGTTGAGGACAGGAGAGCCATGGCGCAAGAGAATTCGTTCGACATCGTCAGCAAGGTGGAGATTCAAGAGGTTCGCAACGCCATCGACCAGGCGCTCAAGGAGATTCGCCAGCGCTTTGACCTGAAGGATTCCCACTCCGAGGTCAAGCTGGCCGAGGGCGACAAGGAGATTCAGTTGGCCTCCGACGGCGAGTATCACCTCGAAGCGGTCAAGGAGATTCTTGGCCAAAAGCTGGTCAAGCGGGGCGTCTCGCTCAAAAATCTGACCTACGGCAAGCTGGAGCCGGCGCTGGGCAAGAGCGTGCGCCAAACCATCAGCTTGCAGCAGGGCATTCCCATCGAGAAGGCCAAAGAGATCGTGCGCCTGGTCAAGGACGCGAAGAAGAAGGCGCAGGCCAGCATCCAGGGCGACACCGTGAGAATATCGAGCAAGGACCGCGACGAGCTGCAATCGATTATTGCCCTGCTGCGCGGCAAGGAACTGGGCGTCGAGTTGCAGTTCACCAACTACCGGACGAACTAGCGGAGTTAGCAGGGTTTGCGGGGTTAGTTGACTGTACGTTCGATAGATGATTTGAAAGGGCACGACTTCAGTCGTGCCACAACAGCAGCAAAATTGTTGTGGGCTTTAGCCCCTGAGGGTTATTTTGGGAGTGCTTGACCTTTACCTCAGGTTAATAGGAGAAAGATGTTAGAACTCTTGAAAAATCTCGCGCGGTTGTTGAGAGAAAGCGGGGATGATTCTCTCGCAGTAGCAGTCGAATATGTCATCTCTAGGCCTGAAACTGAAATCAATCCTTTCCTTGTTTCAAACGATCTCTGGGGTGGGGCAGGCTCCATTGCAGATCAGGGCGGTCTTAAAGATGGAAAGCGCACTGATGCTACGCGGAGAATTCAACACTCTCTCATTGAATTAGGCAATGAACAGATTCGAAGGGGTATGACAAATCCACGCACCGGAATGTGGGTGAATGTTTTCCAAAAATGGGAAGATAACGGAATCTAGTGTGGGCCGCTGTAAATAGGGTCGTTTATCGATGCCCATGAACGAGATGAATTCTTTGAAAATGCATCCCTCAGGGGCTAAAGCCCAGATTCTTTTGAACCATTTACGGCACGACTGAAGTCGTGCCCTTTCAAAACATGAATTTCAATGCGAACTGCAACGGGAACCGGAGCACTTTGAGCACACTGGCGATAGCGACGGCAAAAGAGGTCTTCGAGCTGCTGCGGGACGACCTCGTGGCGATTGAGCAGGAGTTGGGCCGCGACTCGGCCTCCGGCGTCAGCACCATCACCGAGATCGCCGAATACCTGCGCGAGGGCGGCGGCAAGCGCATCCGGCCTACACTGCTGCTCTTGTCGGCGCACGCGCTGGGCTTCTCCGGCGCGGGCGCGATCCGGCTGGGCGCGGTCGTCGAGATGGTTCACTCCGCCACACTGGTCCACGACGACATCATCGACGGCGCCAACATGCGCCGCGGCCGCCCCTCGGCCAACACTACCTGGGGCAACGAAAAGTGCGTGCTGGCCGGCGACTGGCTGTATATGCAGGCCTTCAAGGTGGCTCTGGAAGAAAGCAACCTGCGCGTGCTCGAGCTGCTGATCGGCCTTACCCAGCAGATGGTCGAGGGCGAGCTGCTTCAAATCCAGAAGCTGGGCCGAGCCGTCTCCGAAGCCGAATACTACGACCTGATCTATCGCAAGACGGCCTGCCTGTTTTCGGTTTCGATGCGCCTGGGAGCGGTGCTGGCCGCGGCGGATAACGCCGTCGAGTCGAGCCTTGCCGCCTATGGGCGGACCGTCGGCCTGGCCTTCCAGATTATCGATGACGTACTCGACCTGACCGCCACCGAAGAGGTTCTGGGCAAGCCCGTGGCCAGCGACCTGCGCGAGGGCAAAGCCACGCTAGCAGTGATCCACTCCATCGACCACGGCACCGCCGCCGACCGCCAGACAATTCAGCGCGTTCTGGACGACCGCGGCTTCCAGCGCGTAAGCCGCGAGCAGATTCAGGCGATTCTGGCGCGTAACGGCTCGGTCGAGTACGCGATGAGCGTCGCCGACCGCTATGCCGAGCAGAGCCGCCAGGCGCTGTCCTCCATTCCCGACTCCGAGTTCAAGCGCGCCCTGCTCTGGGTGCCCGATTTCGTTGTGGCGCGGGAGAAGTAGTAGCGTACTGGCGTCAATCAAGATTATGGTTGCGGCGATTCTCATTTTGTGGGTGTAGTTAGGGTGTCGGAATATATGTGCAGCGGCCTAACAGCCGTGGTTTCGATCCCGCCAGAAATGGTCCCCACGAGCGTGGGATTCAAGAGACGCACGGAAATACGAAGAAGCTTCCTTCATTGGGAGCCTCTTCTGTTCATGCTCGAATCGTGATGTTGCACAGGGTATTTCGTGTCCCCGTCGCGACACCAAGGCAATCGCGTGAAGCTCTTTTGCAGATCATTTCCCTTCCCGAGCGCACAATGGAAGCATGAACCAGGCCCAGAGCGCCGGGCTTTTCCTAGTCCCCGGTCCCTTAGTCCCTGGTCCCTTGGTCCCTAGCTTCCCCCCCCCCCACCCCCCCTAAAATATGCATTTTGACATAAAGATTTTGCAGGTAATTAATTAGTAACGAGGCTGTGGAGGGTTTTTTCAAGCGATTGGTTTGATCGCAGCACGACTACTTCTCGATCATCGCCCGCAGCGCGTCGGCGTAGTTTTCCGGCAAGGGTATCTTGTTCATCTGGCTATCGCAGACAACATGGACGGTTTCGCCCTCGGCCAGCAGCGTAGCTTCCGCGCCGTCTGCGCCCTTGCGCAAAATACGATAGGCAAATTTGAGCACCGAACCGCGTAGCATCGCGGGACGGGTTTCGATCAGGATTTCGTCGTCATAGCGGGCTGAGGCGCGGTAGCGGCAGCGTGCCTCGATGACCGGCAAGATGCAGCCGTGCTCGGCTTCGAGCTGGCGGTAAGAAAAGCCCAGCGAACGGAGCAACTCGACGCGGCCAACCTCAAACCAGACCAGATAGTTGGCGTAGTAGACGACGCCCATCTGGTCGGTTTCAGCGTAGCGGACACGGATTTGGGTGGTGATGGGCATGAAACGGTCTCCAAAGTTGTGTTAATTTATGTCCATTTTTCCACGTGGAACGCTAAGTTATCCACATATCGTCGGGTTTCTTCGGGTTTTGTTGTGAGAGCTGGCTCAACGCAGGGGCTGGCCTCCTGCTACGCGCTCCCATATCAGCCGCGAATCTGCAAAACGCAGATCCTTCGGCTTCGATCAGGACAGCAGATATGGAGCATCCTGAAAGTATGGTGCGCCCGACTCATTGCACCAGGTGCGCGAAGAAGGGCAGCTTGGTGAAGTCGTTGAAGACGAGAAAGGCAAACAAGCCCACAATCAACACGAAGGCCGCCTGGTAGATGTACTCCTTGACTTTGATGTTGATCTCGCGGCGAATGGTGCTTTCGATTAGCAGAAAGAGAATCATGCCGCCGTCAAGAATCGGGAAAGGCAGCAGGTTGATGATGCCCAGGTTGAGGCTGATCTCCGCCGAAAGCCCGAACTTGGAAAACCATCCCTTGGTCTCGGCTGCATCGCCGGCAACGCGAGCAATGCCCAATGGTCCCGCCAGCGCGTTCGAGGCCGCAACCTTGCGCGAGGCAATGCGTTGCAACATCTCCAGCAAAAGAGTCGAGTTATCCATGCAGAACTGTTTGGACTTGCCGCTTGCAATCGCCAGAGGAAGGGGACTGTTGTGATACGGCGTCTGCCGCGGCGCAAAGCCCAACCTCCAGCCCGCATCGCTCTTGGCGGGGTGAGCGATGATCGGCGGAAGCGCGGCGCCATTGCGCACGACGACCAGTGAAATCGGCTTACCCTGACCGTCCTGCATATAGGCCAGCAAGGAAGTGACGGAATGAAAGGGGTGACCATCCACGGATTGAATTCCGTCACCGGCGCGTAGGCCGGCCTTTTCGGCAGGGTTTCCCGCCTGGATCTCGACAACGCCGATGGGACCAGCCGTGTACTGGGGCATCATTCCCACCACGTTACCTTCACTCAATTCGCTCTCCTTCAATTCTCCGGGAACGTGAAGGGAGAGTGGCAAAGTTTTGTCATCACGCTGAACTTCGATCTGAACCGACTGGTTGGGGTTCAGAGATAGTTGCGCGAAGACCATCTCCCAACTGGGATTGGAGTGATTGGCAAAGCTGCGGATAATGTCGCCCGGTTCAATTCCGGCCTGGGCTGCTGCCGAGCCGGGAACAACCCATTCGACCGCCGTCTCTTTGATCTCGACGGCGGGAACTTCGTTGATCCAGCCGTAGTAAAAAACCATCAACGCGAAGGCCAGAATGAAGTTGGCCGACGGTCCGGCGACCGCGATCAGCATTTGCTGCCAGCGAGGATGGGAGGTGAGTGCGCCGGGGTCGCTGAGGGGCGCAACAGTGGCCGTACCTGTGGCGGCGTCGCTCAATTCGGCGAAGTTTTCGCCAGCCATTTTGACGTAGCCGCCGAGGGGGAGCGCGCAGACCTTGTAGTCGGTTTCGCCGTATTTATAGCCGAAGAGGCGAGGGCCAAAACCGAAGGAGAAGGCCTCGACGCGGACCCGGCAGAGCTTGGCGACGGCAAAGTGGCCGAATTCGTGGACGACGACCATGACGCCGATCAGCACGATGAAGGCGACGATGGAGATCAGCAGGCTACGAAGGTCAATCGCGGCGATGGCGGCAAAGAGTCGATGGAAATAGATCATGGATGTACGGTTTTTCCTTCAATAAAGCGCCCTATCGGCGACTTTATCTCACTAGCGCTCGGGCCGTTTCGCGGGCCTGCCGGTCCATCGAGAGCACTTCGGCGATGGTGGCAGGGTGCGCCTCGGGCGTGGATGCGAGCACCTCTTCAATTGTACGCGGGATGCCCATGAAGGGGATGCGCCGGGCGAGGAAGGCCTCGACGGCCACCTCGTCGGCGGCGTTGAGCGCGATGCAATGCGCGCCTCCTTTTTCCGCGGCCTCGAAGGCCAGGCGCAGGCAAGGAAAGCGCTCCAGATCGGGCTGCTCGAAGTCCAGATGGCTAAGCGCGGCCATCTCGAAGGTCAGCGTCGAGGCAGGGCGCTCCGGGTATGCGAGCGCATAGAGAATAGGCAGACGCATATCGGTGACGGAGATCTGCGCAAGGATCGAGCCGTCCACGTACTCCACCAGCGAGTGAACGGTGGATTGGGGATGGATCGTGACGCGAACCTGCGCTGGCGTCACGTCAAAGAGACGGCAAGCCTCGATGATCTCCAGGCCCTTGTTGAGCATCGTCGCGGAATCGATGGTGATCCTGCGGCCCATCACCCAGGTGGGGTGCTTCAGCGCCTGCTCGGGTGTGATCGAGGCGAAGTCGGCCAGCGGCAGTTTGCGGAAGGGACCACCAGAGGCTGTCAGCCAGATGGTCTTGACCTCGGCGTGTGTGCCGACGCGCAGGCATTGGTGGACGGCGTTATGTTCGCTGTCAATCGGTAGAATCGGGACGTTGTGCTTGCGGGCTGCCGCGGTGAGGATTTCGCCGGCGGCGACCATGCACTCCTTGTTGGCCAGGCCGATGGGCTTGCCCGCGAGGATGGCGGCGTGCGTGGCTTCGAGGCCGGAGACGCCGACGATGGCCGAGACGACAAAATCGGCATCGGGCAGCGTGGAGCAAGCGACGGTGCCATCGGAGCCGTAAACGACTTCGATGCCGGTGACGCCGGCTTGCTTGAGGCGCAGTGCCAGCTCCGCGGCCAGCTCTTCGGTGGCCAGCGAGACGAGACGCGGCCGCCAGCGAACGGTCTGCGCGAAGGCTTCGTCCACGTTGCGCCCAGCGGCCAGCGCGGTGACCGAGTAACGGTCGGGAAACTGCTCGACGATGGAGAGAGTGCTGGTGCCAATGGAGCCGGTGGAGCCGAGAATGGCGAGTTTTTTCATGTTGAGTTTGACTTTCCTCTAGCCCTAAAGGGATATTAGTTTGCCGTAGCCGACTTGAGCGACAACAGCATCTCGCACCGTAGAATCGCGTTCATGCGCGATTGATAGCCCGGGCCGTGAGAATTCAACCACTCCAGAACATCGCCGTCCAGACGCGCGGTGACGATCTGTTTCACTGGGCAATAGAGATGCCCGAGTACACGCTCGGTCTTGGCCCATTCTGCATCAGTCAGGACGGGAATATCGCTGGTGTCGATCTCGCTCACCGGCCGCGCCGAGAGCGCCTTCAAATTTGCGCGCTGCGCATCGGTCAGCGGCGGCAAAGTTTTCATAGTATATCTAACCATTTTCTGTTTCATGGCGTAAGAATACGCTCAATCCGCGCTTTTTCTGATAACAGACCATTGTTCACTGACCACTGTTCTCAAAACCACTGATGAATCACCTGCGCGTACCAGAGCGCGGGAGCGGCCAGCAGCAAGGCGTCGATTCGGTCGAGGACGCCGCCGTGGCCGGGGAGCAGGGAGCCGGAATCCTTGACGCCGGCCGAGCGCTTGAGCGCGGATTCGGCCAGATCGCCGACCTGCGCGGCAATATTCACGACTACGGCCAGAGTCATCCAGTACCAGATGTCTTCGGGGTAGGAGAGCAGGGCCGAGTCGTGCAGTTGCAGCAGGTGAGCGAGGCCGAGCAGGACGCCGGTGATCAGCAAGCTGCCGGCTATCGAGCCGAGCGCGCCCTCCCAGCTTTTATTGGGGCTGAGCGTGGGGGCCATCTTGTGGCGGCCCCAGGCGCGGCCCACATAGAAGGCAGCGATGTCACCGGCCCAAACCACACAAAGCAGGAAGACCACCAGCGATGGCCCATTGGGTAAGTCGCGCAGGGCGGGCACGGCAATCAGTGTGAATCCGACGTAATAGAGACAGAAGAGGGAGACGGCAATATCGGCCAGCATCTGGGCAACGGGATGGAAAAAGGTGCAGTAGATGAGCAGGCCCAGGCTGAGAATGCCGATCGTCGCCGTGGCCTGGTCCGGCCACTCGAAGTTGCCGGCAAAGAGCGCCACAATTGCAACCAAAACGGCGATGCGCGGCGGATTGGCCCCAGCCTTCTCCGCCATCCCGAGAAACTCCCATGCAGCGAGCACGGCCACTCCGGCCACCGCAAGCGTGAAAAGCCATTGCCAGTGCGGCCCCAGAAAGACCAACAGCAGCACGAAAGGAATCAAGATGAGAGCGGTCAATACACGTTTCATTCAGGGTTGAGGATACACTGCCGGGGCGGGTTTGTGTACAAGCAGCGATCCGGTCAACCGAGGGATTTCAACGGGCGCGAGGGGAATTTAGGCTTGGCTCAAGCGCTTTTGACACCGTCGGCATGAAGCCAATAGAGAAGAGCTTGGGCGCTTCCGCTCTGTGCAGACTGCTCTTTGAGCCGAACACGAACCAACTCAGCCAGCCGTTTGGCCCTCGCTGCGGCATCTTCTTGCACGGGCGCTTTTACGATTGCTGCTTGAATCTCTTCCAAAGGAAATTCCCCCACATCCTGTTTGTCGTCAGGATGAGCTCGCAGAACTACGCCTTCACCCGCAAAAAAAGGCGGCGCGGCAAACGAAGGTACTCAACTGGCGACGATCGGAGTCCGCTCGGGATCTTCTTCCACCTCGCCGCAGCCCTCGCCCAGTCCGCCGTAGCGGCGCTCGCGCTGCTGGAAGTCGGCGATGGCCTGGAGCAGATGGAGGCCGCGAAAGTCGGGCCAGAGACGCTCGGTGACGAAGATTTCCGTGTAGGCGATCTGCCAAAGGAGGAAGTTGGACAGCCGCATCTCGCCCGAGGTGCGGATCAGCAGGTCGGGATCGGGCATCTGCGCAGTGTAGAGATGGCGGTGAATATCTTCCTCTGTGATGCGCTCGGGGTTCAGGTTCTTCTGCCGCAGCTCGGCGACCAGTGAGCGGAAGGCGTCCACCAGCTCGGAGCGTCCGCCGTAGTTGAGGGCGATGGTGAGGGTGGTTCCGGTGTTCGGCGCCGTAGCTTGCTCGGCCCAACGCATCTTCTCCTGGACATCATCGGGCAGCTCGCCGGTGCGGCCGATGTACCTTAACCGGACGTTGTTGTCGATCATGCGCTGCACATTCGCGTCCAGGTAGGTCTTGAGCAGGCGCATCAGGAAGTTGACCTCGGCCTTGGGGCGGCGGAGATTGTTTTCCAGGGAAAAAGCGTAGAGGGTGAGCCAAGGAAGGCCAATCCGGGCTGCGGTTTCCATGACCAGTTGCACAGTACTGGCGCCCTGCTGGTGGCCGATGAATCGCTTGAGCGAGCGGCTGCCCGCCCAGCGGCCGTTGCCGTCCATGATAATGGCCACGTGCTGGGGCAGGCGCTCCGGTTTGAGAGTTGCGTAGACCGCGCGCTCCTCGGCGGTCAACTCATCGATGCGCGGCTTGGCAACAGGAACCAAAAAATCGCCTCTAAACTCTATAGCACTGCATCATCGACCGTAGCACAAGCGCCGGTGCGCCGCAATCGCTCATGGCGCAGACCGCAAGGCGCAAAGCAGCGACAGTTTTCTCAATGGAGAAGGCGTTGCCCAGGCGGCCCAATGCTGGAAAGGAAAGCAGTCAACTAGACGATTCCCATGCGCGCTACGCGATGCGCCGCTGGCCCAAAGCCATATCGCGAGCAGCCCCCATAACCAGCGAGCGGTGCAGTGAGTCGAGGCTGGGCAGCACGGCGGCAATCTCAGCCAGCAAGGAGTCGGCAAAGATCGACTCTATCTCTTCGTCGCGGCGGCTGCGGGCATTCTGGACCAGTTGGCGCACATCGACGCCCAGCGCCTCGGCTAACCGCTCCAGCGAACCCAGTGTGGGAATTGCCTTGCCATTCTCGATCTTCGAGATGTAAGTGCGGGGCACCTGCATACGCCCTGCCAGTTGGCGCTGGCTGAGATGGCGCGCGCGGCGGATCAACTTTACCTGGCTGGCTACCTTCAGACCTGCTTCGGTCGAGGGATCCGCTGGCAGGCTCTCGACTGCGATCGGACCCAGACGCGCAGACTCCTCGATCTCCAAGGGCCTGTGACACCTTCTGCATAGGGAGTTGCTTGGTTTGAATTGCACCAGCTTGCAATCAGCGAAATTGCAGCGCACAACCTCGCGTTCTTCCACACTCAGCGGAATAGTTGCCATATAAGGTGTGCGGAGTGCCAGAGCAGGAACTCCACGGCGCATTGAACACCGCAATAACGTTACTTTCGTGCAATTGAACCATAATTGTCAAGTGGAAAGTTGGAGTCAAGCCAAGGTTTCACCGATCAGCCCCCTAAAATAACGGGAGAAACCGAGATAATCAGGAACCATAATCATCAACATCAAGGAGCGATGAATTATGAATGACTGCACCAGCAATCATGCAACCTCACTCTACGAACGTACTCAGGCTTGGCAATTGCTGACCGAGTGGACCCAAAGCGAGAGCCTGCGCAAACACGCACTTGCGGTTGAGGTCTGCGTGGCCGCGATGGGCGAAGCCGAGGCCGAGCGGCTGGGGTTGGCGGAGCCGGAACGCACTGCGCTGGTCGAGCTTTACTCGACGACCGCACTCCTGCACGACTTCGATTACGAGCGCCATCCCACGGCTGCCGAACACCCCTTCGTCGGCGTGCGCGAGCTGGAGCGGCTCGGCTGGCCCGAGGTGCTGCGCACCGCGATTCTCGGACACGCGCAGTATAGCGGCGTGGCGCGGGAGACGCACTTGGCCAAAGCGCTCTTCGCCTGCGACGAGCTGGCTGGCTTTCTCACCGCCTGCGCGTTGGTCAAGCCGACCAAGGCAATTGGAGATGTGGAGGTTGCCAGCGTGCGCAAGAAGATGAAGGACAAGGCTTTTGCACGCGGCGTAACACGCGAGGATATTGTGCTGGGCGCGGCGGAACTGGGCGTCGAGCTGGACGCGCACATCGGGTTTTGTTTGGAGGCGATGAAGAAGCGGGCTTCAGAGTTGGGGTTGTGAGAGCAGCTAATAGCTTTCAGCTTACAGTTCTTCTTTTCGTAATACAGAATGCGATGGATCGCGCGGGTCGACGTGAACCATGACAGCGTGACCCTTGTAGGAAGCAGCCCATGCCTGTGCCTCATCATCTTCGCCGAACATACGACTGTACTCGCCCATTTGCAGTTCAGGATTGTGATAGAAGTATGTGAGTGTGGCAAGGTAACCGATGACATATTCTCCGCCGCGGCCCTGCTCCGTTTGCTCAACGACGCTGACGACGTCGATGAGGGCGGAGATTGCTAACCAATCGCGCCCGCGAATTCCGTTCAGCCACTGGGTAAAGAATCTCCAGTAGCGAGCCGCGAATGTAGCGGCCATAATGGCCACTAAAAGCGGGATACTATACCAATCGTAAATTGTTCCGCGTATCAGCATGATCGCTTCCATTCTGCCACATCGGGTCGGCAAGATGCTCCGAAATTCGCACAGATACGATGATGAAATTGATGCCGGCGATAGGCGCGAAATCGCTAGAAGAGCGAAGCTTCCCTATCTTGCAGGAGCACGCAACAAAGAAGCTGGAACAAGGGTATGCCGAGGATCGAAAATACGGGATTTCTTGAAAGCGCTGCCCTCAAGAAATCATATAGAGCAGAAATGGAGCAGAGTCTCTTAGGTCTCATCGTTAATCGTTGATATTATGGAGCGGGAGACCGGGATCGAACCGGCGACATTCAGCTTGGGAAAATGGCTGAAAATTGAAAACAAAGAACATAGCGAATTCCGGCATCTCTTTCCGGCGATTGAGTTTAGGGAGAATTCGCGGTATTTGGTAGCACGACTCTTAATGGAGTTCAAACGGAGTTCACTCGGAACAATGCAGGAATTCGATCCCAGTTGGCGCAATGGCCCGCTGAGATGCATATTGGGTAGCAAAATCCAAAACACTTGGCTTCGTGGTGCCAATCTGCTCGGACCTTTGTTTTTGCACGGCAGAGGTATTGGCCAGAATTCCAAGTTTTAATGCAATTGAGGGTGATCTAGATGTGATGTTTCAACAAGTCTTCCATTCGATCTGAACGCGAGAAGCTGGTTGTAACGAACAATCAGTTTTTCAGCAGGAGAGCTGGTTGCACCGAGATGCCACGCTCAGGCCACACTATCCAACAGAAGCGCAGAATCGTTGTGTCGCACATCATCCATGCGACCGCTTGTTATTGACTGCTTGTGGAACTGCAAGTCATGAGCTAGAATCAATATGTCGAGGTGGTTAGCTATCCACTTGCGTTGTTAACAATTGAATGCCGCTCTTCAAGCGTCGTCGCAATGCACGGAAGAATCCACATGAAAGCACCGCTGGTTAGTATCATTACTCCCACCCGTGGACGGGACGCATTCTTGCCGTCGATATATGCTTGCGTGATGAGTCAGGATTGGCCGAGCATTGAGTGGCTTATATGTGACGACAGCCAGGAGACCTCCAAGTTTTTTCGACGTCGAAGAGACGCCCGAATTACGTATTACCATAACTCCGAAGCACAGACTGTGGGTGCTAAACGGAATGAACTGGTTAGCCGGTCATCGGGGCAATATATCGCCCACTTCGATGATGACGATTACTACGCCCCAAACTATATATCGCACATGATCTCTGCATTGAGGGAACGTGGTGCGGATCTCGTCAAATTGAACGGCATTTTCATTTACGACAAGCGTTACAACCGATATTTTTACTGGAACCAGTCTCAAGAGGCAAGGACTCAGTATGTCTGTTGGCCGAACCATCCTCTGGCTAGCAGAGCCTCTACAGACAAGACACGCGAAAGAGCAGAGTTGCACCGCCTGGGCTATGGCTTTTCCTACGTGTACAGCCGCCGCGTCTGGGAGTCGATAAAGTTTCCTGATGTCACATACTGCGAGGACTTGCAGTTCATGACACAAGCGGCAATACTTTACCCGGTCGCGTTTCTTGAGGACCGTCAAGGAATCTGTTTGCATGTAATTCATGCGAGCAATTTGTCGGGATGTTTTCCTCAATATATCCTTCCAAACGACGTCTTGGGTAGCATTTTCCCGGAGAAACGCATTACATAAATGGTAGGGTAAACTAACCACCACAAGATCCAGAGGAGAGTGACTCATGCGTGCGATAGTTGATGATCTTATCGTTCGAGTTCCGGATGGGTTGATCCAAGGGGACATTGACGGTCATCCTTACCTATTCAATCCGCGCGGTCACTATGGCGTGGTTCCTCTTTCTCAGGAAGCATATGCCGTCTATACATCTTGCTCTAAAGGGGTCAGCATTTCCGATATGCGACGTCTTTTCCCATGGGCTAAAGAGGCTACATGGCAACTGATAGACTTGCTTACTTCACTTGCGACATATGGGATTCTTGACTTAGGCAAGGAGTTTTCCGAGTATCTGATCGCACAAAGAACGAAGACGAAGAAGCGGGAAATGTCCGTATGGCTTCAGATTACCGATAGCTGCAACTTGCGATGCAGTTACTGCTTCATCGCCCAGAAGCCTACGCATATGCATATCGAGACAGCCAAGACATTGATTGCCAAGATTGCGAAAGAGTCCTATGATGCCGGTTATGACTCCGTCGTGTTCAAGTTTGCAGGCGGGGAACCTACGATTCGATGGGGGACGATCAAGGAACTGATCGATTGGGCGCAGGCAAGCCTTCATGCAGGTCCACCTCACGTGCGCTTTTCCATGCTTACGAATGGAACAATGTTGCCGCCAGACCTGGTAGAGTATGCCGCGAGCGGTAGGATTGGCATATCCATATCGCTCGATGGCATCGAACAGTGGCACGACAAGCAGCGTTTCTACCATTGTGGTCGTGGTTCTTTCCGCGATATAGATCAGAATATCGACTTGCTCCTTCGACGCGGGGTGAGACCCAGCCTATCCGCTACGATTACGAGCGAGAATGTTAAAGGCCTTACCGAGCTTGCGGAATACTGCGTCCATCGCGATTTGCGTTTTCGTCTGAGTCCATATCGTCGGCCACTCCTATCTCTAGCCGATCAGAAAAGCGAGAATGCCGAACTCATTTACGAGTTAAAACGCTGCTACGAGTGGCTCGAAGATCATCTCCCATCCCGTAGCCTATATGAGGTTCACCAGTTCGGCGACATCAGCCTAAAGACCCCAAAGGTGCGGGTCTGCGGAATCGGCACGAATACTCTAGTGTTCTCATCGGATGGGAGATTGAGCTTATGCCCATTTGATTTGGAAAATCCAGTGGGAAACGGCCTGGAGAATAATGCCATAGAGCTGCTAAGAAGTCAAAAGGCATTTTCTCCGGATGACAACCGCGTTGACCTGATTCCTGTCTGCCAGGACTGCCAATGGCGATTCACCTGCGCCGGCGGCTGCCCAAACCTCACCAGGAACCAATATGGTGTTTTTCATCATACATCCCCATACTGCGAGGTATATCAAGCTATTCTGCCGGTGCTGGTGCGATTGTATGCGGTTCAGCTGTTACGCGCAGGATATCCTCTGCGTCACCGTGACCTGACCCCAGATTCCGTCCAGTTCGGTGTATGAAATCCTAACTCACATTTTTCTGCTTTTCTTTCTCAGATAGAGATTTCTTGGCCGTGGAGCAGCCGTGTCAAGGCCGGAGCGAAGCGGAGCCCGTCAGGGTCGCCTTGATACGGTTGCTCCGCAGCCATACTCTTTGCTTCTGAAAGAGAAGCAGCCGTAAGCGTCTTGTCATCCCACCCTCGACACGCTGTTATTGTCTTGTAACGATGGGGGCATGGAAGCGAACAAGGTGCGTGTACGGCGAACGGTGGCGGAGAAGCGGCGGATTGTTGAGTTGACATTGCAGCCTGGGGCAAGCGTGGAGCGAGTGGCGCAGGCTGAAGGCGTGAACTCGCATCAGGTATTTCAGTGGCGGCGAGCCTACCGCTCCGGGAAGCTTGTCGAGTTCGGAGAACTCGCATCGGCGCTATTGCCGGTGGTGCTGGCGGCAACGGATTCCGCGCAGCAAGTTCAGCGAGAGCGGACGGTCACTCCCAAGCCGAAGATCGCGGCAGGCGCGATTCACATCGAGTTGCCTGGCCGCGCCACGATCACCGTAGAGCATGGTGCGGACCGTGCGGTGTTGCGGACGATTCTCACCACCCTTGCAAGCAACGATCGCTTGCAAGGGAACCCGGCACTGGAGAATTTGCGCCAGTGATCGAGTTGCGCACAGGCACGCGCATCTGGATTGCGGCGGGGGAGACCGATATGCGGCGCGGCTTTCCGGGCTTGAGCGCGCAGGTGCAGATGATCCTCAAGCAGCAGCCATTCTCCGGACACGTCTTCGTTTTTCGAGGGCGCAGGGGCGACACGATCAAGATTCTATGGGCCGATGAAGATGGCCTGTGTTTGTTTGCGAAGCGATTGGAACGTGGACGCTTTATCTGGCCACAAGCGAAGGAAGGAACCGTCGCCCTGACGCGCGCGCAGTTGTCGATGTTACTCGAAGGCATCGATTGGCGCAGGCCGGAGAGAACCTGGACGCCGCAGATCGCAGTATAAGTAACAAACAGGATTCTCCTGTATTCATGCGCATCTTGTCGATGACTTATCACTAACTCCATGGCATACTTATTGCATGGATGTTAGTGCTCTTCCTGACCTCGATCAGCTCGACATAGAAGCACTGAAGGCATTGGTCGTTGCGCAGCGCGAGAGCCTCGATTCACACACCCAGCAGGTCGAGCATCTGAAGCTGGTCATCGATAAATTGCGCCGCATGATCTTCGGCGCCAAGAGCGAGAAGGTCCTTGTTCAGGTCGAGCAGTTTGAGCTGCAGCTCGAAGATGCGGAGACGGAACAGGCCGCTGCTGAAGAGAAGTTCGAAGCGCCTGCATCGGAAGCCAAGCCGCAGTCTTCGTCAAGACCAGCGCGCAAGCCGCTGCCCGCGCACCTTCCACGCGAAGTCGTAACGCACATGCCCGAGCACGACTGCTGCCCCGATTGCGGCGGCGCGTTGCGCAGCTTCGGCGAGGATGTGGCCGAGATACTGGAGTACATTCCGGCTAACTTCAAGGTGATTCGACATGTGCGTCCGAAGTTCGCTTGCAAGCAATGCGAGCGCGTCGTTGAAGCTCCCGCGCCCGCGCGCACCATCGAGCGCGGACTTGCGGGGCCGGGGCTGCTGGCGCATGTGCTGGTGGCCAAGTACGCCGATCACTGCCCGCTCTTTCGCCAATCGGAGATCTACGCTCGCGAAGGTGTTGATCTCGATCGCTCGACGCTGGCTGGATGGGTGGGCGCATCGAGCGAGTTATTAACTCCATTAGTGGATGCGCTGCGCAAATATGTCTTATCCGCGAAAAAGATTCATGCCGATGACACGCCGGTTCCGGTGCTCGCTCCGGGTAATGGCAAAACCAAGACTGGTCGCCTCTGGACGTATGTGCGCGATGAACGCACAGCCGGTGAAACGACCGCGCCCGCCGTGTGGTTTGCGTACTCGCCGGATCGCAAGGGAGAGCATCCGCGCACGCATCTCAAAAACTTCAAGGGCGCTTTGCAGGCCGATGCCTATGCAGGCTTTCATCATCTCTATGAAGGCGGGTTTATTTATGAAGTGGCGTGTTGGGCCCATGCCCGGCGCAACTTCCACGACATTCACGTGGTCCACGCATCGCCCATCACCACCGAGGCTATCCATCGCATCGGCGCACTCTACGGCATTGAAGAAGATATTCGCGGCAAGCCAGCTGAATTACGTCGTGAGATTCGCCAGACTCGCGCCAAGCCGTTGCTTGCCGATCTGCGAAGTTGGATGGAAAAATCCCTGCGGCAACTCTCCGCAAAAAGCGAGACCGCGGGCGCGATCCGCTATGCGCTTGCGCACTGGCGCGCGCTCACGCGATATGTTGATGATGGACTGTTGGAGATCGATAACTCGGCAGCCGAGCGGGCGCTGCGCGCTGTCGCGCTCGGACGGAAGAATTATCTATTTTGCGGCTCTAACTCCGGCGGCGAACGCGCAGCCGCCATTTACTCTTTGGTCGGCACAGCCAAGTTGAACGGAATGGACCCGGAGAGTTATCTCCGCCAAGTCTTGATGCGCATCGCCGAACATCCGATCAATCGCATCGAAGAACTTCTGCCCTGGAATCTCGCCGACGAACTCCAAGCCACCAAGGCTGCCTGACACCAGATAGGTACTTCCAGGAACTTCCCGAAGTGTCCACTTGAAAATAAGTGGACACTTCGCAAATCAGTCCATATCCCAAGTACAAGCCCCTGCGAATGGTCAACAGGGGCAGACCACACGCTTACCTTCCAACTCGGACCAGGGAACCACCGACTCCATCGTCTGCAAAAACTGCTCCCGGCGGCTGGGCCGCGCATGCTTTTCAAAACTCGGCTGGCAGGCAAATGTAATCTGGCGCATCGCAATCTCCACCCACATACCATTTGATGCAATTGCAGTGCGAGTGGATGACTTAATCAGAGGTTCCTTAGGTCAACGCCCTGCTCCGACAGAGATGGATTTGACGAACTATAGCGATAGACTATTCCACGACCACACTATTTTCCTGTAGGCGGCTCCGTATTGCCTTCCAGCGCCGCTTGCCACTCCTTGTACTTATTCATGATTACAGCGGCATGCGCCTGTTCTCGCGAAATATAGTTTTCTTCGCAAGGTCTTCGATCCGAGGCTGGCGATTGGAAGTAAAGTTAGATGGTGTCCTAAACCCGTTTTGATCGCGTAGCACATCAAGAGCCACTCTATAAGGCCAATCCTCGCCACCTGTATCCTCGGAGCTACGGGTCATATCCGTGGAAGTCGACTTGACGCGTCTCTCAAGGACCGAAATCACCTCCTCGGAGTAGATTTTCCAGATGCAATTGAATCCAGGAGCGGAATTACGAATGTCAGCCCTTTATAAATACCGCTTCGCCGAGCGTAGATACGGGCTACTTGCGCACTATCTCCTTCACTGTGGCCATCTGAGAAGATCACTGCGTCCACTCCGCCAGAGCATTCGTCGTGGCCCGATACACGGACACCGAAGCTGCCACCTGGGGGAATATCACGATCGCAGCTGTACTGATAGAGAGAATCCGAACTGCCGTTCTCGTCTATTAAATGAATCCCATTTGTGTCTACGCAGTGGAAAGTAGCATGCAAGGAGACAATCGAGCTTCCGCTCAAATTCTTGACGACCTCTTCCCATACAGAACCAGTCTGAATAACGTCGGATACTTTGATACTCAGCATCTGCGCCGTGCCCATCTGAGTTACAAACGATGCCGCCGACAGAATAAGCAAATAGGTTCTCACACTATTGCCCCTCAGGAATTTCCGTATTGCCTTCCAGCGCAGATTTCCATTCCATGAATTTGTTCATTAACACAGCAGCATGCGCCTGTTGTAAAGAGATATTCTTCTCTTTCGCAAGATCTTTGATGTGTGGCTGTCTATTTGGAGTAAAGTCTGATGGGGTGCGCACAGTAAATTGTGATTTTAGCAATGTGATAGTCGTACTGAACACGAAAGACTCACCAACCGTCTCTTCTCCGCTAAGTGTCTTATCGTTTGATAGCGTCTTGGAGCGGTCTTGCAATATCTGAATAACATCCTGAGGAGTTGCGCCTTGAGATGCAATTGTATTTAATAGTGGAATTGTGATTGTTAGTGCCATATAGGCACCACGTCGCCTTTGGTACATGGCATTTGCCTTCTGCACATCTCCTTCTATATGGCCATCCGCGAAAATAACTACGTCCACAGCATTACCCGAACACTGAGCATGACCGAACACGCTCGCAGCATAGCTTCCACCCGGCGGAATAGCGCTGTCATGGCCGAATTGGAAAATGGAATCCATACTGCCATTTATATCGGTATGTCTAGACCCGTCCTCTTCATTACAACTGAATGTGGCATGCAGAGCGACAATGGGACTCGCGCTATGGTTCTGAATGATGTCTTGCCATCCATTAGCAGCTTGAATTGCTCCAGACTCTTTGATGCTCACAATCTGCGCAGCACCAAAACTATGCACAGAGAATGCAACCAGAAATACCAGCAATTGTTTTGTCATACCGTTTCCTCTCCGAGAATTCATACTACTTACAAGACAAAGGTTCTGACGCAAATACGCGTGGTGATGCTACCGGTTGAATGCTATCCTCTTCGACGCCATTAGTATTACAATTGCATTCGCCAGTGCAGTCGCAAGGCGTCCCGATCCCATAAGAATAATCATTAATATTCCAATGAAATGTAACGGTATTATCAGAATTAGAGTTTGCAGGTCCATCCGTTATTGTGGCAAAGCTACCATTTCCATCTTCAAGTATTTCATACCCATCGCAATCCTGTTCTCCTGTATCATCTGTTACTCCGATACCCGTCGTAGAAAGTGAACTAGAAGTTCCATCAGATAGTCCATACGGAAGAGTAAATGTTGTGTTCACAATGAGCGAACCGTTAATCTCGTTTCTGCTTGTTGGTTCTCCCTCTTCTCCACTGCAACTGCCTTGTGAGCTATTGACAACAAAAGTGGCAGAGCCACTCCCGGTTTCGGTATAAGAATTATAAGGAGTTTTTATAGTCGCTGACCCTGTGCATGTAATCGTATAGGCTTCTGGCGAAAAAGAGATTGTGTTGATGCTTGTTTCCCCTTCCGCTTCCATGCCGCTACCACTTAGCTCAACTATTATACTGGTTCCACCTGGCGTGACGGTACAATCAGCAGTATTATTTACAGTTGCCCCCATGGAGTTTACATTAACAGTGGCCTCTACAGGAGTACCCACAGTAAATGTTTCGGCATTCAACGTGACCGTTACATTTACTGATTGAGAATATGAGAGTGCGCCAGGTACGGCCAGAAGCAGCTTGGTCACTAGCGGTAGAAACACTCTCTGTCTGACTCTAGGTACGAACATAGTACGTTTCTCCTGATCACGCATGAATGTTTTCGCTTGGTACCGATTGCCCTGAGAGGAACGTCGGTCTGAAATCTCCAGATGTGCGACCACATCGCACACAAATGCCTTGCACCTATAAGCAAAAGAGATCAAGGAGGATGCTTTGGTCATTGGGACACCTCGGACCAATTTACCTGGCTCTTAGCTGTCTGGTAAACTACTGCCGTTCCATCCGAACCTAGAAGTAACCCGAACGACACCATTCCTGATGCATCCTGCGGCAATTTCGACCACTTTGCAAGGCCTTGAGTAGAGCTACTCAACTGAAAGAGACCGAAACCAGCCGGATGTGTCGCGTCGCTGCTTTGCATACTCGCAAATATTCTTCCGTCACTCGTAACTGTGAATCCACTGATCTGGCGTCCTGCGTTATCGCTGAGTTCAACGCCCTGCTCCGACAGAGATGGATTTGACGAACTATAGCGATAGACTATTCCACTCCGACCGTCGTAAAGAACCACGCCCCCGCTTACCGCTTTCAGCCATGACTGGCTGCTGATTGCCGATCCAGCAAATCCCCCTTGAGGTCCCCAAAACGGCGCGGCGTACGTCGCGATTGTATGATTCTGAGAATCATAAGCGCGAAGGGTCGTGTTGTTGGCCGCATTTACTTCTTGAATAACATAGGCAGTAGCCGATCCCCAGCGAGGAAGAAAATGATCAAGAAGCGCACCAGCAGGACTATAGTGCCGCAACACGTCATAATTGTTCCATTTCTTCATGCTGTTAACTATAGCGACAAAGTTTTCGGCTCCAACCGTCCAAATCGTACCATCGTCTGCCTGAGCAATCTGAGACGCCCGATAGTTTCCTGTGCTGAAATACTTTGGACTCTCTCCATCGAGGTTCGATGTCGCGATAAAGGGTGTCGTAGTGCCATCGGCGTTTGTCGCCTCACCGGCAAACGTCAACTGCGAACTGATTCCTACATCCACGGAGGTCAGGAAGAGCGACGTTGCTTTCGCCGGCCAGACAGCAACTTCATGCTCAAGCAGCCCAGACGAGTTCCAGAGATAGATGTTCGACTGACCCGCAAAGGTACTTTTATGTAAAAACTGGATGAGACAGCCGTGACTGAAAAAGGGTTCGGTCGCGCCTTGAGGCCTGGCCGCTGAATAAGTGATGGTCTTGTACGGGGGTGACAATGGCGCAGCAGTTTCCGCCGCCGGAGATACGGCCTGTTGTGCGGACAACCCTACGCCGCCTGCTGCAATAATCAAGACACAGCTTAGAATCCCATCCGTACCGATTCTTGTCACATACTTGCGCATGGTCGTAACTCCAATATCTTCTTTGAGAAACATTGCCATCAAGTTGTCGAGGTTCGATTAGCTATAGCAAGAATCTCCAGTACAACCTGAGCTGCAGTTGTCGCACTCGCAGTTGCAGTTGCAGTCGTCACAGTCGCTGCTGCACGATTGAGCAAGCATTTCAACGCCGAGTTCCGGGAGAAGGGAGGCAGCGCCCAGATTCTCAAGCATGACGAAGGGGACAAAATTTGCAATCCGAAGCATATAGTTGGTGCTCGGTCGCGCCATAAACCCGAATTTGAAGGGAAGACTCAGGCCACGGCTGGAGTGGAGTTTGGCAACTCTGATGGCGACCTGCTTGAATGGACCTCTGTCGGTAACGGTAACAGCGCCGCGGCCCGCCCGGAAACTGTTCCCGACGGAAAACGAAACGAGTCGAATCAGAAGTGTGAAAAGGATTGCCGAGAAAACCAGGAAGGCACGACGTTGAGCAGTAAGGAAACGAGCCATGTGCGCAAATCCTCCAAATGGTCGACTATTGGGAGCGTGCGTGCGCCCCGTACAATGAGCAAGAAAAACTTACGGTACATCGCCAGGTAATGTCAAGTATAGTTTTGTGAATTCTGTAGTTCCTACAATCTGATGCGTCCTGGTAATTACAGTAACTATTTTATTTTGTGTGCCATAGAAGCCGGAATTTTCATGTGAAAAATCTTGGACAGGTTGGCTAAATGACTGAAACTAAATCGAATTGAGGCCGAAATCGCTCCGAGATTTCCGGACTCAGATCTCCTTCTCGAAGATGACGAAAGGGGCGGAGTAGAGTTGAAAGAGAGTAGAAACCTCAGATTTGGCAGACCGCGCATACACAAAACATGTAGATACCATACTTAGAATCATGCACTTGAGGCTGTTTACCATACTATGTTACCAAAGTAAACTTGAAGGCGCTAAGCAAATTATCGATGTTTCGACGCATTCCCTGGCAAGAGCGTATCGGGACAGGGATAAAATATCCACGTCCCAAACTCGTTCCGCGAATTCGGTTTTTGGAGACTGCCGAGGAATAATGGAAAATGACAGGGAGAAGGGATCGGGGACAGATGGAGACCGGTGATTTGACTGTGTTCGGTGGCGCTGCCTTAGCCCCTAGGTGGCGTACCAGCCATTTCGTCTTTATACGTGAGGATGTTGGATACCATGACTTGATTCGGAAAACCAGGGATTTGAGTCAGCACGAGCGGACCGCGATTCAGTTGGGGATTCATAGGCCGTTCACTTTCGATCAACTGGTGTCGATCTGCAATCTCTCGGCTGAGTCGGCCCAAAGGATTCTCTCTGATTTGTCGGAGGAAGGCTGGATTGTTCTCGATAGTGTTGATGAATCCACCTCGTTCCAGATTCACCGCGTCGACATAGAAACATTTAGGCAATGCAATGCCCGTTGTGGCTATTGTCCCCAATCCACAAATCCCAAGCCGCGCGGGGTCATGGAAATTGATCTCTTTGGCAGGATCGCTGCTTCCATCTCGCCCTACCAGCCATGGTCGGTTGCACTGAACCATTACGGAGAACCCTTGCTGGATCCATTCTTTCGTGAACGGTGCGATATTCTCAAGAGTCACAATTTGCTCATGCTACTATTCACAAACGGAACGCAACTTGATGACGATTTGTGCAAGTTTGTTATCGACCAGTGCCAGATGCGAGCCATCGTGTTCAACTACCCGAGCGCAGACCCCGCTGAGTGGTCCAGGTTTATGCGCATCCCCAAAGCTTTCCATCGCCGCGTCACGACTGCGATTCGAAGAATTGCCGAACGTGTTTGTGTACCTGTTGTAATCGATGTCAATGGCATCACCGATTGCCATGAGCGGCGCACTATGCAGATTCAGCACTTCTTTCGTTCACAAACAAATATTAAGGTAGAACGTATTCGATCCAACGACCGGGCCGGCTCACATCAGGAGTTGGTAGCAATCACGAAACCGATGCTGGATTTGAAACTGGCTGGCTGCGAGAGGATTTTGTGTCATATGCACGTACGGTACGACGGAGCCGTGTATCTCTGTTGCCAGGACTACGAACAGAGGAATCTACTCGGCAATATAGTATTCCAGACCCCTGCCGAAATAATGGGTGGTGCCGAGGCGAGCCTGCTCCGGAGCCAGATATTCGGAATGGTGGAGGCTCCAGCAAATCTAATCTGTAGGTCATGCTCCTCGTTGCGGCGAAGGCGGGAAAGCGACAAGAGATCGTGGGTGCGGTGGACTAAGGAGAGTCTGTAATTTCGCACATCAGCAGAAGCTATAGCATCTTGGTCATCCGCTGTCCCGCACGATTCAGTTGGGCTGCGGCATCCACAATATCGGGCCAGGAACAAAAAAATTGGCCGGTTAAAGATAATAACTCTTTCATCTTCTGATGCGCGGCCCCTCCAAACGCGGCACTAAATTCGACCGGGAAGCGAAATGCCTCATTCGTGGTTGCCCGAAGGAGATGAACCCTGTACTTTGCAAATTCCTCCTCGAAAAATGGAGGCCCTTGGTAGGGTAAACTGCGGGTGAAGCTAAACGTCCCCGCAATCCTTTTCGCCTCTCGTTCATAGACAGCCTGGGCAATCACCTCGGAGAGTTCTGGCGCTGGGAGAATACTAATCTCGATCAAGTCACGTCCAATCCGTCGAAGAAGCGTGGATACCGTCATGTGGTCTGAGGAATGTGTTCGGGCAAACAAGGAGAGAAACAAGTCTGATAGCCTGAAGTCCGGCATTTTCACATATTGTCGGACGTTGCTCGGGGAGTGGAACACCGCAAAAGGCACGTGCCCGACGAAGGAGTTGCAGGAAGTCATCCGAAGGAGGGTCCCAAACATACCGTCCTCGTTCCGTCCAATAGGAAGAAAAGGTGGCAGAATCTCAGTATTGTTAAGCGCCATAGTCGTTGAAGCGCAAAAACCCGAGTGGTCGATGGTAGGAACCGGAACGACGCCGAATGTTTCTCGGCTGTTCAGCGCCGTTCGGAACAGGAGTTCATCTTCCCCGATACGCCTCCGGCTCGGCCCGTCGAGCCAAAGAACCCAGTTTGAACAATATGCTCCGGAATCGCCGATGACGCCGCTCATCGTCACGCGAATCATACTCGAACCAGCTTGGAGCGCGTAGAGTAGGTCAGAACATAATTGGTCTGCTTCAACTTGACCGCCGGCTCCCTGAATCATAGCCGCTGCTGATTCTCCGAGCATTTCACCGTGTTCGTGAAGCAGATCGTGGTCGGTCCATCTATCTTCTGCGACTATTTCGTCTCGGTTTGAATAGAACCAACTATCTCTCGGATTTCCAGAGCATTGGAGCTTGCATCCAGTTGCGGGAGCAGGGTGACCGCGGAGCTTGCATATCGTGTCGTCATCTGCGGACAAGACATTTTCGCCGATAGTGTCAAGCAACAGAGCGTTTCGGTTGGCCCCAATCGAGCAGATGCTGAGATGTATGTCACCAAGGATTGCAAAGCGCGCGATATTCGAATCAATTCCAGCTCTGGATAAACCTTCAATGTAAGCGAGCTTTTCCGCTCTCCCCGCATAGCGAACCTCTCTTCCAGATGGGACCGAGTGCTTCCGAAGACGATTCTTCAGGTCGTTCGGAAGTTTCGAATCGTCCATGACTATCATGGTTGCTGGTCGGGAATGTAATTGCAAATTGGCGTCATAGGATGCAAATGCCCTTAAGCACTCCTCAGGGCGTTCGGCGGTGATGATTGCCAGCGAACTGATCTTGTTTCTCGCTTTACTTTTCCGCTCTTTGGGAATTGCCCATTCGCATGGTTTTAGCAAGTCCAATTGCCTGAGGCGGCCAATGGCTTCCGGTATCGAATTGCCAGAATCGGGTCCCAGTGATCGCCGGACCCTCTCTATGTGGCCTTCAATTGTGCGAAACCCGTTACATATGCCAAGGACGCGGTGAAGTACGGCGGAGATTGATAAGGTTCTTCCTTGGAGTAGCTGACGAACGAGGTATGACCCATCTCCACTCGGACTACTTCTGTATGCTGTCGGGCAATACAACTCGCATACGTTGATCGGCATTCTCTTACCTCGATGCACCGTCCCTCATTTTATCCTATGCAACCGAGGGCCAGACTTCTCCGCGCCTCAGATGTTGCCAGGCCCCGCAAAAATGGTTGCGCCCGTACCGTCGCGGTTGGCGCTTTGTATTGCCTAGGAGTCTGTCAGAGATAGATTCCAGCAACTGACCTCGGAGAGACCGAATTGCAGGGCGAGTTTGGGCACAGTATCGCGCGAATGTACTGCTCTAGCTTGAACAGCGGCAGCATCAGGGTCTGGTTGTCAGGAATCGGCATTGCTTAGTACTACAGTTGTAGATAGAGAGCAGGTAAAGACGAATCGCGCTTGCGATAGTGGCAGCACATAGCTCGGAATTGGTGCAGTCTTCGCCACTTGGACCATTGCAACAAATGTTCAAGGCCGTGCCAACCGCGCCACAGCATTCCGGTGAGCAGATGGCGCAGTTCGGGCACGCTCAACGGCACCTGCGCTTCTGAAGTTTTTTTCTCCTCGCGCTCGCAATACGGATAACACTGCATGGGCCAGCATCGACAGCGTGATATGCCGATACCAGCCCCGCCAATGACGCACCTCGTAATGATCCAGTCCGCATTCGCCCTTGGCTGTCTGGAAGCATTGCTCGATCTTCCAGCGTTCGCCAGCCACGCGAACCAACGCTTCAATCGTGTCTTTTCCGACCGGAGCGTAGCACAGATAGTAAGCGCACTCCGGCTTCTCTTCGATGCTGCGCCGCACTAACAGCGCTCGCGTCCATCCATCCTGCTTGGATAACTCCATTAACGCCCAGTCATAGAGCCGTTCGCCCTTGCTGCCGAAGCCAGCAGAAAGCCGCTCCCATCGCGAGGCCGGTAAACTCTGCGCAATCGCATCGACGCGATGCTGCATAAAATCCGCTTGCCACAGGCGCTGATCCGAGGCCACGGCCAGCACATAGGCCATCTTGCGATCTTCCAGAAACCGGCGCATCTTGCTGTCATGACCGTACGCCTCGTCGGCTGCAACCCAGGCCGCCGTGGC